>Ga0307515_10006660_pt1 | contig 23026 bp, 2 predicted proteins | sample 17_EM_MG_FD_194513 | JGI IMG/M metagenome (GOLD analysis project Ga0307515, IMG submission 194513) | Populus trichocarpa ectomycorrhiza microbial communities from riparian zone in the Pacific Northwest, United States - 17_EM | ecosystem: Host-associated > Plants > Roots > Unclassified | place... | reverse complement strand
TAAGTTGTCTATTAAAGGTATAGTATTCCCGTTTTTAATTTAATAACCTTTATTATTTCTAATATTTCTTATTAAATCCTTTACGTCTAATTATTGTAATTAGCTAGTAACGTTTATTCTTTCCCTTAGTAAAGTTATACTATCCTATTCTTATTATATAGAGAAGAAGTTAGTATATATTATAATTGTAGCTCCGTCTAGTTACTAACCTTTTTTCTATACTAAGTGTATATAAGCGAATATATAATTATCCTATAATATTTAATTTGTCTCTAATGCTAAGTATATACGTCTTATTATTTTTTATAACTGTTTAGTTCCTTATCTAATCTATCTTAGGGTTACGCGTATTAATAGCGGCTAAAAAACTAAAGAGTAAGCTGGCTAAGGCCCTAGCTAATATTTAACGTTATTTTAATAAGGCGTCTTAGGCTCTAAAAGCTTAACTAAATACTTATACTTACCTAAGCCGTCTAATAAAGGTTTGTAAAAAGGTGTGCTTAAAGTAGTTATATTTAGTAGAGTAAGGCCTATCTAAGTTTAAGGCTAAGGAGGCTAAAAAGGATTCTAATTAAGGAGAGGCGGAAATAGCTTATATGCTAGTAGTAAATCCCCTAAGTAATCCGGCTCTTTTATTACCTTTAACTAATCCCTTTATCTTTAGCTCCTTCTATAAAGGCGCGAAGAGACTTTAGGGAAGATTTAAAGGAATAATATAAATTCTATCTAAATCTAAGGGTATATAGCTCTCGCTAAGAACAAAACGTTGCGTAAAGAAGAGAAAGGAATAATAAGAGAATTATATAATTAAATAGCTAGGGGCTTAGTGGTCAATGCGTGCGTATATATACACGCGGTCTTTAACAAACTTTAGTAGAATTTAATTAATCTGGTAGAATTTGGTTAAAGCGTTAGAATTTATCTATTAAGTGTTTCACCGAGACATTCCTACTATAACTGGGCTAGTCCCGTTACACCTTCTTAATATTACCTAACCCGTTTTTCTTTAATATTCCTATACCTTTCCTATAGCATTTTTTAAATTCTATAATAGTTCCTAGGCAGTCTTATTATAGCCTATCTACTTAACCTTATACTACGTTTTATTATTAATATCTTTATAACTAATAATCTTTATAACTTACTATTTATCTTCTTCTTATCCTCTATACGTGTCTATTTTATAAATCAATAGCTTAATATTCCTATATATTAGCTCTAGTATTATAATATACTATATAGGGTAGATTTTTATTTTAGCTAGTAGGTTTAGCTTAAATATAACTAATGAGATTTTCTATATAATCTTAAAAGGTCCTAATCTAACATAGTCTAATTTCTTACTTAATTGTTAACTCTTAAAAATTTTATATAGTAGCTACACTTTATCTCCTTTCTTAAGATATAGTCCCTTAAATCTCTTAGTATTATAGTACTTTTTTATTCTTTCTTATACCTTTTTACTGATTCTATAAGGTCTATATAAAGCGTCTTTATTCTTTCTTTAGCTATACTACTTATCTTCTTTACTTGCCGTAGTAATAATAATATTTTTAGTTTATATCTGTAATTTGCCTTAAATAGTAATATACCTATTCCTTCCTATAGTATTATATTGTATATAAACTGTATAATTGGTAATAATAATACCTAATTATTCTATGCATAATTAATATAATGCCTTAGATACTGTATAATTACAGTATATGGTATACTAAACGCGTAATTACACGTTTAGTGTACTAAGCACTTATTTATAAAGTGCTAACTAATTAGGGGGGAGGCGCGTCAGTATATAGACTACGTAGTCTATCTTAATAGAATCGATAGTCACCACCATCTAAAAGAGCATACGATACTATACGTATTTCGTGCCCCTGGATATAACTTACTTATATTATTAAATTAATACAAATACTAATTAGTAAGCGCGCACAGATTAGCAATTACTTAATACCTCCCCCTAAGCAATATATGATAGCGACTACCCGTTTAAATCCTAGTATAACCTGCTAGAAGGTCGGAAGTTAGGGATTACAGACTATATCACTAACTCTATATACTTATTTAAGTCTTAGAATGGTTTACCGGAAGTTTATAAATATAAATACAGACCTTTATAGAACCTCTTACCCTCTTATAAACTATTACGGACCTATTAATCGCCTTTACGGACTATTATAAGACCTCTTAAACTATTATAGACCTGTTAATCGATTTTACGGACCGTTATAAGACCTCCCCCACCCGCTATAAGCTACTACTACCCGTTATAGCTTATATAGATATACTACGCTATATAATATGGTAGATATAAGTAAGCAAATTAATAAAGGTCAAAAGAAGTGGAGTTAGGGAGTTAACCTTACGTCTACAAACGGCATTAATAACTATATTAATTTTAAAATCCTTAAATACGGACACTTTAAGCTTCTAAATAACGATCTATGGGAATAATATAAGGAAGACTTTGCGGACTTTATAGAAGTTATCTTTAAGGCTTACAACCTTATAGCTACCCGTAACTTATAAACCATCTTACATTACTAAGGTATATAGGTTAAAAAGGATAAATAAGTTACTATTATACGGTCTCTATATAATATATTGCGTAAGGAGGACTAGACGGAATAGACTAAAGAGTAAATTCTAGATTACATTAAAACTAGCGGACTCTTTACCTCTTTTAAACTTAATAGGATCTCCGGTCTTATAGACGACCTATTTAACTAACTTCGCCCTATAGACTAAAGAGATCTTAAAATTAATCTTATAGACTAAAGTATACCTAGTACTTAAGTTACGGACGGTAATACCCTCGTAAACTAAAATACGGACCAAAACCCTTCCGTTACTTAAGTTATAAATCTATAAACTACCTAAGTAAAGACCTATAGTAAGGAGCTAGCTAACCTAGCTAAGCTCTATACCGATAAATCTAAGTATAGTAATAAAAACAATAACTTTAACTTTAAACTAAACATCTTTATGGACCTTTGTTAGAAGGTAGATATGCCTAAATAAAAGTTTAGCCAAGCCTACTCTACTATACTGCGCGGCCTAGCGCTTAACCACTATTATACTAACCTTAAGAGTAACCCCTTTAGTGTTCCCTTTAATAAGCTATATAAAGCTATATATAACTACTTTAAAGGGCTAGAATATAAGCGTAATATCCTTACCTAATAGAATGCGATTAAGTTACGGATCGTAATTAATAAGAATACTAAAAAATCAACTATAGAGTGCCTGTAAATTCTTATTAAAGACCTTCGGCACCTATAGCATGGCCTTAATATTAAGTTTTAAACAGACGACTTTTTATATAATAAACTTATTACGGCTTACTAGGAAGTGGAGCCCTATAAATATACTTATTATAAGCCTATAGACACCTTAACTGGCCTTACTAATAATTTACGGTCCTCTATTATAACGTATAAAGTCTTAAACCCACTAGGTAGTACTTAAGCCTTTATTACGGACCTATAAAACCTATAAACTAACTTAGATACCTACTTTACAGACCGCCACTACTACTAGGAGTACCTGTACCGACTAAGTCCTACCTATAACCCCTATAGTAACTCCCGTATAAAAGTATACCCCTATAGATAAACTAGCTAGAAGTGCTTTATATATAGTAAGGAAGAATATTAGTCTATAAGGTATACCTAGGAAGAACGTAATAAGTTTAAAAAGAGATTTAACAGCCGGATTAACCAGTTTATCTTAGACTATAAAGAATAGGAAGTAGAGGAGTCTCTTAATAAGTTAATAGAAGCCCTTATAATTAACTTTAACTTAGATAACTAGGAATAGGAGACCTTAGAAACATTCTTAACTACTTTTAGACCTTTTACGGACAGCTAAGCCTTTAATATTACGACCGTATTAGCCGACCGCTCCTTTATATACTTAATTACACCCAAAAACTAGCCCGTAAGTATACCTGTTAGACCTATTATAGACGTTATAGACCATAAATAGGACCTATTTACATATATTACCACAAAACGCTATACCCCTAAGGAATTTTATAGCGTTATAATTGATATAGGTACCTCTAAGAAGTCTACTATAGGTTATAAACAATACCTTATATATAAGACCACTATAAATAATAATATAGATATTAATACTACGCAAACTAAGACTGTAAGCGTTTAATTCAGCATCGGCTTAACCGTATTAATTAGATTAGTTATAGTTAAGACCCTAATTAGCCTAGTTAACTTCTACGTAGTAAAAGCGGACACCCTTTTTTTACTCTGTCTTACGGATATAGATAGGTTATAGGTTTACTATAACAATGCTACGGACACCTTAATTAGCTCCGCAACTGCCCTAGGAAGCAAGTATATTACCCTACCAATTATATAACAATTTAAACACCCGTTCCTTATATAGGGAGAGACTTTATAGACCTATATTTAGGAATCTTTTAACTATAACCTATGCTACTTTACTAGTACTGAAATCTACCGCCTATACCGCCGTTTCGGCTACCTGTTGCCGAAAAGCTATATAGAGTCCTTAAACGCTCTAGATATAATAATATTAATAAGAAGGCAATTAACTACCTAACTAAATACTGTTCCTTTTGCTAGAAATATAGACGTTCCCTAGGCTAATTTAAGTTTACCCTTTATAAGGATCTTAATTTTAACCACTTAGTATATATAGATATTATATACATTAACGGCAGCCTAGTATTATATATAATTAATAAGGCGACCTACTATTAAGCCGCCTGTTAGTTGTAAAATATATCCGCAAAATATACTTGGGATATTTTACGGACCTGCTAGATTAATATATATATTGGACCCCCTAAGTATATTACCCACAACGCTAATAGGAACTTTATTAGTAAGGAATTTCAATAGTACGCTACGGCTATGGCTATTTTAATAAAAGCCGTTCTAGTTAAGGCGTATTAGTCTATTAGGCTTATTAAATAAGCTTACTTAGCTCTATAAAAAGCTTACTAGATTATTATAGATAAGTATAAGGATATCTAAAAGGAACTAGCTTTATAAATAGCTATAAAAGCTATTAATAACACCGCTAGCCCTAATAGACTAGTACCTACCCTCTTAGTTTATAGAGCCTACTTAAGGATAGGTAAACTAGACCCTCCTACCCCGTCTATTATAGATTAAGCAGCTATAATATAGAAGGTAATAGCTAGAATAGTTAAGTTACGGGCCAAATAAACTATTAATAGTACTTTGTACTACTGTAACGGACCTAATATAACCTTATATACAACCTCCCACTTAATTCTAAGGTCCTTATTGTTTACTAGCTATAAAAGACGAAATATACTGCGTATAACTTCCTAGCGGACTAACTAACTTTAGAAGTATATCCGTAAAACCCTATCTTTAGTTTAAAAATACCTATAATGTTAAACCAGATAAACTAAAAGCACCCTTACCTACTTTAGAAGTCCCCTATAAACTTACTAAACCCATTAAACCTGCTATAAAGCGTAGCTAAGGACGCCCCTAAAAGTACCCTATAACTAAGAACCCTATAATAAAGAATTACCTAACCTCCGCAGGCATATCCGCAAGGCAACTTACACCTTTAGATATATTAGTCTTAGTATAGGAAACCCCTTTCACGGACTTATAACGTAAAGAGATTGACGAACTACTTAAAAAGGGTGTCTTTATAGTTATAATAGAGAGAGACATTCCGTAAGGCGTCCGTATATTTAACTTACGCTTTATTAATAAGATTAAGCACCCTAGTACTAATAAAGCCTTTAAAAAATTAAGGCTTATTATATAAGCTTATAATAACTAGGGAAAGGATCTAGTCTTACGCAATTGCCTATAATTTAATAAGTTAGTTAACGGATTATACTTATACTTATGACTAGACTACAGTAAACTAAACCTATAACCCTCTACTTACGGGATATCTCGCAAGCCTATATACAGTCTAATATCTACCTAAGTAGAGACATTTATATACAACCACCCCTTAAGCTCAATTTGCAACTAGGAATAATTTTATAGGTTATAAAACCTTTTTATAGAGTGCCAGAAGCTAGAAACCACTAGTTTAAAACGTATTACTAGTATTATATTAGTAAACTTAAAATAGAATAGTTGACCTATAACCCCTGCCTTCTATACACCCTATTAAACGGCCTTAGTATTATTAGACTTTAAATAGATAATACCCTCTTCCTAGCAGACTAGACCTTTGCGGATACTAAAGAGACTAAACTATAAAAGGTAAAGTTCTTAGTAAAGCTATAAGAGCAGTTAACTAAGTAGACTCTAATTAAGTTTAATAGAGGCTTAATTACACAAAAGGGTAACCTAATTTAGCTAACTTAAAAATGCTAAGCTTAAAACCTAAGGCTTATTATAGTAAAGCCTATAGACCTTACTAGCTCCCATAAAGAGACCTATAAGACTATAAATATAAAGGACTAATACGTTACATAGCGTGCAAGAGGCACCTATATTGCTATAGTCTATTAACCCAAATCTGCCTATAATCTATCCTTTACGGCCCAGGTAATAGATCTATAAGAGAAAAATATTAAGCAACTTAATAAGCGTATTTAGTGGCAAATTAATAATATAATAAGAGGACTTACTTTTATACCACTAGACCTAAATTCCCTTAGCGTACTAGTATTTATAGACGCCTCCTTTACTAATAACAGAGACCTATTATTATAAATCGGCTTTATAATTGTACTTACGGACCGTAATTAGGATATAAATATACTCTATTAGTCTTTAATTAAATGTAAATAAGTAACCCGCAGTATACTAGCTTCTAAACTATATGCACTAGCTTATAGCTTTAACATAGGAGCTATAATTAAGTTAAAAATCTAAAAGATTATATAATTGGAGCAATTACCCCTAGTTCTATGCACCGATTTAAAGTCCCTTTATAACTGCATAGTCAAACTAGGCATAACATAAAAGAAGAGGCTTATAGTTAACCTAATATGCTTACGTTAGGCCTATATACGGCGTAAGATTATAGAGGTTAAATAGATTAATAGCGGAGATAACCTAGCGGACGCTATAACTAAGGCAAAGCCGTGTTAAGCTCTAAAAACCCTAATTAATACAAATAAACTTAATCTAGAGGTTATAAAATGGGTGGAATAAGACTAACGGAATACTTACGGACTATTTACGGCCCGTTAAAAGACCTTATGGTTTATTTTACGGGCCGTAAGCAGGACTTACGGCCAGCTTAAAGCACCGTTTGGAAGGTAGCCTAGAAGGCACCTTAGGAGGGATTTCCTATATATTTCTTTTATATTCTACAGTTCTATTAAAGCAATTACGGGGACTATATATAAGTGGGTCTATCTTTAAGTGCCACTAGTGTATAATTATAGCACGTGGTATACCAAACGCGTAATTACGCGTTTAGTACACTAAGCACTTATTTATAAAGTGCTGACTAATTAGGGGGGAGGCGCGTCAGTATATAGACTACGTAGTCTACCTTAATAGAATCGATAGTCACTACTATCTAAAAGAGCATACGATACTATACGTATTTCGTACCCCTAGATATAACTCACTTATATTATTAAATTAATATAAATAGATACTATTCTAGTGTCTAATTTAATCTTTCTATCTATCTATCTGTTTGCGGATAATATATAGTAAAAGTTACTGCTCTAACTCCTTATTCCGCTAGGGATACCTTTTAAAATACTGCTATAAATTTTAGATCTTTATCCGATATAATTTTATTTAGTACTCTATATCTTATAAACGCTTCTTTAATATAGATTTTAGCAATATCTTTCACTAAGATTTTTTCTATACATGCTATAAAGTAGCCCTATTTAGTTAACTTATTTACTATTACTAAAATTATATTATACTCCTATCTGGTAATAGGGTTTCTTAACTTTAGTAATTTAATAATAAAGTCCTATAATATAACCTCCTATAGTCTCTCTAGTATTTTAATAGGTTGTAGCCCTCCGTATAGCTTATACCTTATTAGTTTATTTCTTTAGCAGTCTAAATATTCTTTTATTACTTTTCTAGCTATGCCTTAAATTCTATTAATAATATATTCTTTCTAAAGTCTTAACACTAAGCCTATTACTCTATTATATTCTTAAGTTATTCCCCTATAGAAATCTTCTATAAAATGCTCTGCTATACTTTTTAGAATATACTTTACTTCTTAATTTTTATATATATCCATCTATGGATCTTCTAGCTATACTTTTAAAATTCTTTATATCTAAAAGCTTTTTAGTATCTTATAGACTCTTTCTAGTTCTCGATTCTCTTAAGTTACTACTAGTTTAGGGTAATTATACCTAATTAATCCGTCCTTATTTTTGTGTAATATTGCTCCTAATAGTTTCTTATTATTCTATCCCATGCGCCGTCACGAAAGGTGCTCCTTTTACCGAGCCAACCAGAGGCTCTAGATTCAATTAAGTCTTGGCAAAATAAAGCTGTAGATTTAATCAATTAATTATAACCCAATATCATGGTAATAAAGCTTAAATTTAATATATAATTCGACTTTATCGTGGCTTAATTCGACCTAGGTGTTCCTGCCAGCAAGGCCCATGCGCGCAGAGGTGTATATTGCATAAAGGACAGCCCAATTTAGTCTTTGGAGGACGACGTCGTCTTACTCACTCCTTACTATCGCGAGATTTCTGCGTAGTGTGCACTAAAAGCTCTATAAGAGGTTTCCTAACTTCTGGCTTAATTGCAGTCTTCCTGCCTGCAGTAACGCAAGCTGCACAGCTTCGCTGCTTATTACCTAGTCGAACAGGCCTTTGCCCATACTCCTCTGCAGGTGCCTTATAAATATCTACATCCTCTATTATATTCACCAGGCCAGGTGGTTTTGTAAGGCGTTCGCCGTAGTTAAATAAGGCATCAACGAGCTCTTCACGGAAGGCTTTATAGGCGCTACGGGTAGGCCAGTAGCCAGGGACCAATTTAGTAGAGAGTTTATAGCAATTAGTAACGGTCGTATCAAGCAGGAAGTAGTAGAGAGACTTCCAGGACTTCAAGTGCGTCCTCTGCGTGTTGTAATAAGACCTTAGTTAATCAGCTTAATCAACGCCGCCCATGAAGTGGTTGTATATATCAATAAACTATAGTATTAAGAGCTCCTTCATAGCCTTATCTCCAAAGATTTTTCGTGTTTATTGGGCACCAGAAGCGGTCTCTACAGGGCGTCGTCAAGTTCGTCAAACCTCAACTCTACCTAGTAATATATAACGTCAGTACCCGCAGAGCCTTATTTTTAGTAAGTAAACTTACCTAAATCAACCGTACTTATAAAAAGCACCACATCAGCGTCCTTCTAAGCAAACTCCATAACAGAGCAGTCTTCTAAGAGCCTCCCGTATAACTTCCCCCATTCAATCTGGCTTAAATGCACCAGTTTAAGGTCTGCGAGCAACCAATCAATCTACTCGGGGGGGTCCTTTTTTAAACGCAGAGCTGGCTCCGTGCATTTAGCGTCCCATTCCTCCACCACCTTACGCCTTATTTTGGTCGTTTGTACTGTTCCTACAGCTCCAATTCCTTCCTCATGAAGCTAATAAAGTAGCTTAACGCTTATAAAAAGGTTATCTAACCAAACAACATGCTTGTTCCTATTAAAGTATCACTTGCCGTCAAGTTCCTGCAGTAGAAGGTCCAATACTACTACCTACGTTTTAGAAAAGCCCTTATCCTTTGTCTAATACTCATCCAAATCAACGGGTCCCTTTTTGTCACCTTTTACATGCCAAAGCCAGTCTAGTATATAGCCTTAATTAGCTATAACCCATATTTTAAAGCCTTTGGGTATAGGTTTACTTGGAATATTAATAGTTTTAAAGGCTTGGCCGGTAAATCGAACGATTATCTTATTGACGGTAAGGTAGGTTCCAGGCTTCCAATAGAGTCGAAAATAATCGCGTAAAGTATCACTAAGTGTAGCAATCTTCTCAAAAGGAGACTCCTTTATCTTGTTATTAGGGTCCTTTGGAAACGATATATAAAGCTTTAAATTAATTTACTGCCACCGATTCTTGCCCATATTTTCTCTTATAGTAAAATAATTAACGCCCCTTTTACGGGTAGTCGTCTAATATTCCTCAATGTCCCTTTCTGGTGACAGGCCCATATAAATTATCACTGCTAAGAATATAAGAAGCTCCCTTGCAGAGGTAGGCTTCCATTTTCGAGGCGTCCTGACCTTCCTGTTTTTGTCCTTATATTTTCGGTAGGGGTAAAGCCTTATATACTCGTTTATGTGAGCAGCTATTTCCTCAAGCAATCCATCCGTCCATATAAGCTTAAACAATGCAAGAGGATCAGTAGGATTAATGTGTGGTAGATTTAGTGCGCCATCGGTGTAGGGAAAGTTAATAGGAAGGGGGTCAAAATCGGGCAGTGGCCAAGGCTCAGGGGGTAGAATTTTCGCCTTCTTATTCTTTGGGATAATATATTAATCAGGTTAAACAAGGTCTGCATCATTAGAAGAACGTTTGCGGCCCATTGTAGTGGTTTAATCACAATAAGAAGCTATATGGATACTTTGGTAGAGACGCGTGTTAATGTTTTGGTGTTCGCGCACGGGCCACAATAAAAGGAGCACCTTGACGGCGTATGGGATAGTTTAGCCTTTTTACTAAGTGCGTCTACTCTTATATTCTAGGTTTCTTTAATATACTAAATCTTAAAATAGTATTCTGTAAGCATCTCTACCTATCTAACTTATCTATAATTAAGTTCTTTTATTATTAGAAACCCTATTAGGTTTTTATAATCTATTTTAACTATAAATAGTTTTTCTGCGCTTTATAAGAATGCTCTCTATTCCTTAAGTACTATAACTATACCTAATAACTCCTTATTATAGATGTTATAGTTTAACTCTAGTAGTATTATCTTTTAACTATAGTACGCCACTAGATACTATGTATTTTTATACTTTTATAGCAAATATACTCCTAGTATAAAGACTAATACGTCCGTTTTTATAACCGTATCTAGTCCTAGTTAATAGATTTTAAGGATTAGCTTCTAGGTAAATAACTCCTTAAGTTTCTTAAACAGCTTCTTTTACTTATCTCCCTATACCTATAGTTCCTCTTTCTTTATAAGCCTAGTCAATAGTTTAATATTCTTTAACTATTATACTATAAACTATCTATAGTAGTTGCAAAACCCTAAAAATAACCTTAACTGTATTATATTCTCTAGTTCTTACCAACTTACTATAGCTTTAATCTTCTTTGGGTTTATACTAATATAACCTAGTTTAATAATAAATTTAATAAAATCGGTCTTCCTTATAAAGAACTTATATTTCTTAATTACTACTAACATCTATTCTTTATATAGTCTCTTTAAGACCTATTTAACGTATTCTCTATATTCTTCCTTAGTTATTAAGTAGATAATATTATTATTAAGGTATACTATAATAAACTTATTAAGGTGTTCTCCTAATATGCTATTAATTCGCTTTTAAAATATTACTAGTGTATTTATTAACCCAAATTATATAACTAATAGTTTATATAGTCCTTCTTTTAACCTAAAGGCTGCCTTTTATTTATTACTTTTCTTAATCCTAATTTAATGGTATACCTACCTTAAATTAATCTTTATAAAGATTTGCGTATTACCTATCCAATTCTAGATTTCGCTAATTAAGGGTAAAGGATATCTATCCTTCTAAGTAATGCTATTTAACTATTTATAGTTAATATATAGCCTAAGTTTTCCGTTCTTCTTTAGTATAAATAATACTAAATAACCTGCTAATAACTGTAATAGTTTAATATATCCCTTTTATAAGTTTTCCTAGATAAACTCTTTAAGTGCTCTTAACTCCTCTTAGGTGAGCTTATAGGTTAGGGGAAACCTTAGACTTATTCCTAGTTCTAACTCTATCTTATAGTCCTATACTATATAATTTACTAGCTTTTTACTTTCTAGGCTCTATAGTTTTTTTTACTATATTTATAGTATCTTTTTAGTATATAACTTAAGCCTCGCTTAATCTCTTTATATATTACTCTAACTTAGTACTATACTAACTTAGTTTATTATCGCATTTTATATTATTAAGTATCTTTAATATTAATCTATCCTGTAATCTAATTAATCCTTAGATTATATTTCTATAACTAAGGCATTTCTAATACTGCCTTATCCCGTCCTAATAGTAGGATATTAAAAGACATCTTAATTTGTTTTTCTTTAATAGTTATTTAAATAGGTCCTATTATAGTGGGGTAAAATAGGCCACTACTTAGTGCCTTGGCATTTTCCTGTATATATCAAGCCTTCGGCTTCTCTCCTTCTTTTAACATCACGACCTACCAGAATACATTCTTTCCTTTCTTCTTACTAACTGCTTTCCTACTAATTGATTACAACTAACGACCGACCGACCGACCGACCGACCAACAGATAGACAGACAGCACTGTGACTTTCCTATCTAAGAGTAGTCGTACCCTCCCACATATTTTATGGCATTCCACGTAGGGATAACGGCAAGCTCTTTAGATTAGAAGTCTAGCATTTTACATACAACTATATACACGCAGGAATACACTACGACTATAAAAGAACCGCCAGCTGCAGAAGAGCAACCAGCTACAGAAGAACGACTAGCTGCAAAAAAAACCGCTAGCTAGATAGACAAGACAGCAGAAGCAAAGAACTAAGCAGTATTAGACAACAAGGGGAACCAGGCAGTCCTAAAAAAGACAAAATAGCCAGACTCAACGCACGGGCTAAAGAGTGGCAAAAAGGAGTAGTAAAGGTCTCGGAAAGTTACGCGTAAGGACGTCAAGCAAACCAGCGAGCCAATCAGACAGCTTTAACCGGCGGTCAGAGATACCCAATATTTCTACTACCTGCGCACAAGCATAGCCAGAGCTTTATTAAAGATGCAGAGATAACAAGTAGCTAAGGGCCAACAAGATCTAAGGTATCTGGCGGCGAAGGAAGTTAGCACTACCCTTTAGGAACAGAAGAGAGAACACTAAAAAAGGTCGCAAGCATATAAGATCGGATCTATCCTTAAAAGCTTCCTATTCTAGCTTAGCTTTATCTTCTTTCAAGTTATCCAGATCGTATTAGTAGTAGCTATAGAGGCGTTCTATAAAGACGTAGATATAGGCAAAAGCGTAAGGCTTAGCAGCACCCTACTATGCGGAGTAACGGCAGGCTAAAACAGACGGACGTATCAAGACCCGGCAGTAGTAAAAGATAGCAATTCTATACTCTCCCAGGAAGGCCAACCTCTAGGCGTTAAGAAGCAGCCAAAAGGAACTAAAGCCTATACTTCTTTTACTAAGTATAAACTAACACTAGGACAGCCATCTAGGACACTATTACCTCAGGTAGTAATAAAAGCAGACCAGCCGCAGCATACACCTATTAAAGTACCACTAAGACAGTTATCTAGGACACCCTCTATCAAGACTACGGCCATATAAGCAAACCTACCGCAGCGTTTACCTAGGACCGATAACCCTCAGCAGACAAAGGATAAGAGCCGTAAGGATTACCTACAGGCTCCTAAGGAGGCTCTAGATGCGCCCTATAGCCAGCAGTCGACAGCTTAAGATAGGATCTACGTTATAGTCTAGCCTATACCAGCCCTAGGAACTATTAGAACTCCGTACTTTACAGGACAGGACGTATTACAGTTTATTAAGCAGTACAAGCAACTATACGTCCAACATCACGTTATAAGTAAGGAGAAGCACCAGGGTCTTCCGGAATACTGCGATTACTAGATAGAAATGTAGATCCAAAGTCTACCTAAATTTACAGCCAGCAATTAGACGGAGCTTATAAGAAAGCTTAGGGCAAAATACCAAGGAAGTAACCGCTTTCGTGAAATGGAGACGGTAGAATTCTTAGAGGCCTACGTACTATAGTGTAGGAACAGCCCACCTAGCGTGCGCGAGTACTATAGGCAGTTTATACTAATCTCCCAAAAGGCTACCAAAGCAGGCAACCTAGAGAACGGTTAGCAAGGATACTAGTTTACAAAAGGACTTCCGCTTAAATATTAAAGATATACTATAGCCAAAACAGGAGCTAATCCAGATAGACGAGAGTCCTTTAACTTCTATCAGTTACTAAAAGCCGTAGAAAACAGACTTAGTTCATATAAAGGCGCAGATCGTCTATTAAAAATGGACCCCAAGGACCAGAGCCTTCGTCAGCTAATTAAGCAGTTCTGTAATTAGCAGCCAGCCATAAGCAAAGATACTACCATTCGACCACCTACAATCTTCTAGCTAAGTAAGACAGCCGACACCCATCAAGCCAATCAGGAAACAGGCCCAGAACTTAAGGAGCTCAACCGCCAAAGGGAAGGAGGACGTTAGAACCTAGCTAGGCCAGGTATACACAAAGGAGCCCCAGCGCAGCAGCAGTCACCCACAACGGATCAGGAAATGGACGAAATAGTAGGGCAGCTAAGGAGCCTAAAATTAACCAAGACGGAGCTTGCGGCAGCTACACGTCAATGCCGTTTCTTAATCAAATATAAAAGGACCTAAAGAAGCTCACAACGCTTTCGAATTAAGCCGCAGCTTAAGGCCCAGCACAAGGATATAGCCTAGCACCAGGATACAAAGACTAGCAGAACAGCACCCGACCTCCGTAGGACTCTCAACCTCTATAGGACTTTCGATATCCGCAAAGCTCTCAATATCCGCAAGATTCTACTACCTTTAGACGGCCGCAGTGGGATATATAAGGTCAGCAAGGTACGCAAGGACAAGGCTAGCGGACATGTTTTAGATGCGGAGAAAGTCACCGTTTCACCAAGTACAAATACTAAGGGCTAAAGGATCTTATTCTGCGAGGATTTGTACATCTATCTAATTAAGGAAGGCTAGTAGCGGGGACACGCGATCAACCTAGACCTAAACTCCTATGGCTCGGCAATGAAGAACAACTAAAAGGTATTAAGAACTGGCTCCGTACATACTAAGGAGTAGACCTAGATAGACCAAAGAAAGAACAGACATAGCAATAGGCCTTCTATAACGGAGCAGCGCTAAAGATTAATAACGAGAAAAGTATAAACTAGGGGGATTACTATTAGAATCGCCTAACCCTTAAAGACAGCCGCGCAACTAGGACAGCTATTAAGCCATAGAAGAGCAATATACAACCAGAAGACTATATACAGATTAGGTCACGGCCTACAGAGAAGGCAGCTAAAGCCAGGGAGGACTACTATTAAAATCGCCCGACCCTTAGAGACGGTCATTAGAGACAGTCATTAGAGACGGTTATTAGAGGCGGACGCTTAAAGCAGACTCTACAGCAGGTATAGAATGTTTAACTAGGGGACAGTTAAGTTCTAAGGTGGGGAAGGGGACACAGGTAACGGCCGTATAAAAGATTTCTATTTATCTGCTTATTTACTATATTTCCTAAAGCTCCGTTCTTATTTACTTTCTTAATCGCGACGCGTCAAGCAAAGATGTTAGTTCAGCTCACCGCCTGTCGCCAAGCCAATAGCGATTTTCCATCCCGGGGACGGAAAATCCTGATTGGTCCATTCAGCAGTAAAGCCGGCAAAACCCTACACCGCCCCTAGAATTTAATAATGCGCCAGCTACACAACAAGAACGGATACCAAGAGCCTCAATTAATTGCATAGATACAGAGCTAGTCGTACAATACAGAGCTAGACGCAGAGCTGTATACAAAGCATTAATCAAACGACTGCATAAAAGCCACGATCAGCCGTATATAGATACAGACCTACGGCCAGTTAAAGAACCGAATTAAGCCAGAGCCTTAATATCAGCACGTCTCGTCCCTAAATCAAATTAGTCAAATATCATCAAATTAGAGCCTTCAACCGGGCCGACTTTGTTCCTTATTCAAACGATAAATAATTGCAGCACAACTGTCACTGCCATCCGAATTCAGTACTACGCCAACTACACAACGAGAACAGATACCATAGTAAGGAAGGGACCTATATAAAGGCAACAGCACAATATCAGTGGCAAAGCACTACGGAAACGGTAGAGCAGGATATAAAAAGGCACTGTAAGAGATCGTACGCAGGGTACAGCTAACCACATTAAGCCCAAGCTATCCTCATACAACTAAAGATAGGATAAAGCCGTATCTGACTAAGCCAGTAAAGGGCCTTATCGAGGATTACAAGGGAAACAGAAATTAGATATATAGGAGCCAGCACTTCTTAGAGATTATCTTAACAAAAGGACTATATTATAGACGCAAGGGCAAGGGATATGCGACGGAGGTAGTCATAATAGCTAAGAAGCTGCCACCAGATAATAAAGAGACTAAAAGCAGAAGGCAATTCTAAGAGGGTTCTAAAGCCGGAAAGAAGATCAAGGATACGCGAGCGTACTGCCAGCAGCATAGGCGAAAAAGCAGTCGCAAAAGCCTAAGGATATGCCAAAAGAGTTAAAAAGCAAGGGTGGCCTAGAAAGGGAAGAAAGCAGCTATTAAAGACGTCCCAGGAAAGCATTAGGCCTATAGTAGTAGTTTAGAAGAAGCTGCCGTTTATACTCACAAGGAAGGAAGTCCTAAGACAGGTCTCTAGATTAGACGTCTAGAGGACACTAAGAGCCCTAATTATACGGATGCAGAGCCCTAATTAATTGACTATATAGATACAAAGCTTTAACAAAACAACTACACAGCTAAAGTCTTAATCGATTGTCCGCAGATACAGAGTCTACGGATATAGAACTTAGGTCATACGTGCAGCAGAAGACGCCTTAAGTTAAGCCAGAGCCTTAGTTAATTCCTAATTAGTCAAACACCGCCTATATAAGTTAAGTCGTCAAACTAGAGCCTTCGGTCGGGCCGACCTAATACCCTATTTAAACGTCAGTTAATTATACGTTATCACAGCCAAATTAAATCAGTCACCGTTACCGTTAGATATCTTCAATCGGCAGTCAAAGATGCATTACCGCAGGCACGTAGGCACGCAGGCACTAGACCTAATCAGGAAACTAGTATACGGCCAGAAGAACGTCAGAAACACGGTTAATTAACGTTTTAGAGCCTCTGCGAGAGCCTCCCCCCTTAACTGCCCACCCCCGTATTAATTAACTGCTACCCGTCTCAACGCCCACGGATTAGCTAGCCAGAACGACCTTTCCTATAAATATAGATACGGAGCTTTACACGGAGTCTCACATAGAGTTATATACGGAGTCTACAGATATAGAGCATATAGGTGCAGAGCCTTAATTAGACAACAGTACGGCAGCTTAACTGGACGCCTATATATACAAAGCCTTAATTAAACGGCAGATGCGGAGCCTTAACCAATCGGACGTCTACGCGGAAGCTTTAATTAACTGTCTACGGATATAGAGCCCAGTCATACATACAGCAAAAAACACCTTAAGTCAAGCTAGGACCTTATTAAATCTCAATTAGCTAAACGCTGTCTCCGCATTTAAATCAGGACAATTAGGGCCTTTAACTAGGCCGACTTTCTACCTTAATTAAACGACCGAACGATTAGTTGCAGCACATCATCGCCGACCGATTAGACAGTCTTCGGCTAGTAGTTAAAGCAGGCACACAGACACGCACGCAAAGTATGCAATACAGAGCTACTAATACACAGCCTAATACGCAGCCTAATGCACAGCTAGATATAGAACAATGCGGATGTAAAGCCTAATAATACAGGACCTGATGTAAAGCCACTAACAAAGCCTTAATTGAGAGCCGCGTACAATGCAGACCGATGCAGAGCTAGATACAGAGTCCTGATATTAAACGACCAGCCAAACCACCGAGTCGGGCCGTAGTCTCTACCATTTTAATTGACTGGCCTGCCGTCGCCGCCACTACTGCCATTACTATTCCGACTGTTCCGTTCTATTGTTCCGATTGTTCTACTGCTACCGTTCTCACTAACTACTACTAACTAACTGCTACTAACTGACTGCTACCGACCGTCTGCCGCTACCGAGATTTCTGCTACTAAAAGTTCTGCTGCTAGATGTCCTACTATTTACTAACTGTTACCAAATTCTTCTACCAAGTATTCTACCGCGCTGACTGTCTGCTGTATTACTATTGCTACTACCGTTACTATTGCTGCTGTTACTGCTACTACTACTATTGCTACTATTACTGCTACCGTTATTGTTTCTAGTTTACTGCTGTCCTAGTTGCTAGGTTAGATCTTAGCTATAGGTAATAGAGGGGCACTGCAGAACAGTTCTATAGGAGAGCTAAGGATAGGGTTATCTAAGTTCTTTTAGGGGTGTGCTTTCCTTTTTCTATTCTGCTTTTGCTTTACCTTTGTTTAGCTATTCTTCTATAGTATAGAACGTTAGGGGACAACGTTCTTGGTAGGGGAGGTATATAGTGGGGTAAAATGGGCCACTACTTAGTGCCTTGGCATTTTCCTGTATATATCGAGCCTTCGGCTTCTCTCCTTCTCTCGACATCACGACCTACCAGAATACATTCTTTCCTTTCTTCTTACTGACTGCTTTCCTACTAATTGATTACGACTGACAACCGACCGACCGACCGACCGACCGACAGACAGACAGACAGCACTATGACTTTCCTATCTAAGAGTGGTCGTACCCTCCCACACTATTTTAAGGTTAATAATCCCTCCTCTATAGGTTATTAGATCTCCTAAAATTGTAACTAATAAGTAAGGCTGCTCTTTCTGCCTATAAGGTAGTCCTATTCTTTTTACTACTACTAGTAAGATATAGTTCCGCGTTACTCTACTATTTATTAATACTTTAAACTATTAATCTTACTAATTAACTCGTAAATTTAGGTATTATTCTTAAATTCCTTTAAGGGTCTAAGGCTTTACTATTAGCTTCCTTTAGTTTTATAGGCCTCTACTTTTCCTAACTATTAACTACTTAATCCTATTATATTTAGCTTATTCCTTAGCTAATACCTAGTTCGCTTCTTATCCTCTATATACTATAAATACGTATTCTTTAAGTATTTCTACCACTATTATCTATTTAAGTATTTTTCTATAAGGAATCTTTCTAGTTAAAGTATTAAGTCTCCTAACTCCTAAACTTCTATTAGATACCATCCGTATATATATTTAGTATTTCTATACTACCGCTTATTTAGCGCCTAATATATTCTTATAGGGTACTTCTAGTTTTTCTCTTTTGGATTTTTATATATTTTATACATATTATCCATATATATAATCTATAATAGCGTATAGTATACTAGGTATTTTAGGTTAACTCTATTGGTTATATAAGGGGATATTACGTAGCTACGGTTCGTAGATAGTATAATAATTGTTATTCTATTATGTCTTCTATAAGGGAGGGCGAGGAGCTTAAGGCTCCTCGCCACGCTAGTGCCGCGGCGACACGTGACGGCAACTTGCTATACGTGACGGTAATATACCTTATATAGTGACCACTTGCCTTTATTCCCAACACTAGCAACTCTTCTTTTTAAGGTTGCTATCTATATATAGATACCGCTTAACTAGTAGAACAAATATTAATCCTCCTTACTTATTATTGCTATTGTAATATAAGTCTCGCTGTCCTAAAATTTGCCTCTTAGTACGTGGTGCTTTCTTGCTTATAAGGTATAGGTAGGTATCTTATTAGTAAGGCTGCTAAGGCGCTAGTAGTAAGCGAGCTAATAGCGATTTTCTATCCCGGGGATGGAAAATCCTAATTAGCTGGGTTAAGTTAGGGTCTGCAGAATGTTATACTCTAAAAAAAGTCTTAGTAAGAGAATCTGACCAATTAGATAACTTTAACCGCCGGTTAAAGTTCCTGGATATCTTAAGACCTTACATAACTAAGAAATTTCTAGGGACTCCCTTTTAACCTAACCTTTAACTTATATATATAGAGTATTTGTGTTAATAAACGTCTCTAGTGCCTTATTTGGGTTCGCCTTTATTATCACATCTACCGGGTTATCTTGGCTATTAATCTATTAAATTTTAAAGAGTTCTTAATACTTATAGGATTGCTAAAGTGCCATAATGTCGATTATAGGGCGCTTCTCCTTTATAGTACTAAGCTTAACTAAACACTTATAGAGGGAATATAAGTCGGTATATACGATTATAGGGATAATAGGAAGTTCGAGTTAATCTATAATTATCTTTAGGGTAGTTCTAATTGTAATTGCTATGTTAACTCCGCTAACTATTTTATATATCTCTAACGCTAGAACGCTTTAAGTAATATACTTGCTCTTGGTTAAGCTTTAATAGATAAGATTGCCGTGGATTATGAAGTTATTCTCTTTAGTAGACTTATTCGCGATAATGATTTTATATCCTAGTTAGGAGCTAAAATCTTTGTTATTTATAAACGATTTATTAATAAATATAAAGAGCTTGGCGGTAGGAAGATTAATAGGTATATAGTATAGTCCCCAGTTAAGATGGTTTATTTACTAGAAAAGACGTTTATTTAGGGTAAGAATGTCGTCTTTAGTTGGTTTTTAGTGTTGGGCGGTAATAGAGAGATTAAATAAAGCCTTAGGTTAATAGATAGAAGTAATATAAGCTCCGTAAGCGCGTTACTCCATATATCCTTACTTTAGAAAATTAACGTTAATAACGTTAATCTTCTTACCTTAACCCTTCTGGCGTAAAGCAATAGAATCCTTATTTAGGGAGAGGATGCATCTATTAAAGAGTAATAGTGTTATTAAATTAAGCTTTTCCTTTGGCTTTGCTATAAGATTTACTTTTACTAGTTTATCTTCTTTAAGAGCTAAGAATCGGTCGTCTCCTAAAATAATTATATTATTAGTTTATATGCTAATAATTCTAAATAGAGTTCCCGTAGTTATAATAAGGAAGTATAGGTTGAATATAGAAGTAGTTATTAAAAGCTTCTCTTTATAGTGCTTACTGTAGGTAGCCTACTAATAAGTTCCTGCCTCTGCGATTCTATATAATGGCTTAAGCATAACTATAATTGTATCTTTGGGATATTAGTGGCGAATTTGCTTTAGAAGGTATGCCAATATTAAGCGCTAAAGGTGTGTCTTTAATTGGGTGTAGGCCTAGGTAATATCTCGTAAATAGACCGCTATTTTATTCTTTATTAAGGAGGGAGCTAATGCAATAATAACTCGTTAACTAGCTCGTTAAATTATAGGAGATTGCGTAAGAATTATCTCCTTACTATTGTTATTATAACCTTAGATAATAAGCCTTAATTTCTTAAATGGGGTATTAGTAGCCTTACCCTTAATCTTATTAACTATCCTTAACTTAAAGATGCGAACTTTATTAAACTTAGTAGGGTTATACTTCTTAAATTTAAAGACTCCTTTTATAATAAGACTGTCGATCTCCTGCTTATTAGATGCTTAGAAAGGAGCTCTTAGGGTTATAATATAACCTTCCTTTTAGAGCTATTTTATGAGCTTAAAGTTAGCCTTCTCTTTGGCTGTTATAAAGGCCATTAATAACTTAACTCTATTCTTAATAGCGGTAATAAATTGTTCTTTAAAATTAATAAGATGTTAGTAATTTTGTAATCCCTTTAGGCGACCTCTACCGCGTTATAGTTGTAGCGTATTTACTATAATTGTATTAGAATTATAGTCGCCTTCTAAAGTATATTAATTGTAGTTCTCTTTTAAGGTATCTTCTAGGGCATCCTATAAAGGCTTAGAATTATTATCTTTATAATAAGGCTTAATAACAGTTAAACGGAATTAAGTAGGTCCGTAAGGCATCTAAATAGTATAAGTTTAACTATTAATTATAATAAGTTAATATAGGCCTAACCATCCTCCCTTTTTACGCTATACGCGTACCTTAGACTAGAGTGGCAGATTAATTATAGTTAAGGTGTTTAGGCCATTTCTTATTCCTAGTATATTATTGACCTGGCGTATAGCATAGAGGCGTTATACCTTCTTTGTTACCTTATAAATCGCCTTAGCTTATTATATAACGGAGGGAGATAGTGGAGAATCGTTAGTTATTTGTAGGTAGGCGCTAAAGACTAGTAACGTAGGTATAAGTCTATTTAGGCTAGCGGAATTATTAATAGCTTTAACAGCTATTTATAAGGTAAGTTCTTTATTAGTATTCTTTAATTTTCAAGAGATAATCTTATATACGCGGCGTAATAGCGCGTAATATCGCTCTATTTTTTTAATACTATTATATGCCTTAATAGGGACTTCCTTAACCTTAATTGCTATTACCTTTATTTGTTGTCGGAACTCTATAGATAAGAAGTTCTTTTTTATATTATAGATGATTTAATTAGGGGGTCCTAGGTAGATATTAATCTAGCATAACTAAAGGGTATCCTATGCGTTCCTAGCTAATATGTCCTTTAAGAATCGTGCGGCTTAGAAGGAGGTTAAGAAGTTAATAACTTAGAGTACTAGCTTGCCGCTAAAGTATATAACGTTAACGGTAATATAGAAGTTAAAGTCGTAGTTATTTTTAAGGGTAAACTTAAATCGGCCAGGGGACCTCTAGTTTATTTAGTAGTAGTAATAGTATTTTATAAGATGCTTAATTGCCTTAACCTTAACTTTATAGCCTACTTATTAAAGAACCCTAAGCAATTAGTAAACTAATAGGTGATTAAAACGACGGTGTAGTTAGCGTAACTCTAACTTAGTTAAATGGCTCTAAGTAACACTCTTTTCTAGTTATTAAAGGAGCAGCTAAGGGTAACCCTATTTACGTATAATAGGCACCCGATTATCTCCCTGTATAAGTATATTCTTAAAGTTATTAAGCTTAACGCCTAGTTTATTTATATCTTTAATGCAAAATAGAAACGGGGTGTTTGTGGAAATAACGTAAAAAGTAATATACCCTAAGGGGGTTTAAACCCTAATTATGCTAAGGGAGATTATAGTACTCTTACTAAAACGAATTATATATTGGCCTGCTGTTAAATAGTTAATCTAAATAGAGCTATTAAGCTGCTAAAGGGCTTAAACTTAAGGTTCTCCTACTATAGATACTCTT
>Ga0307515_10006659_pt1 | contig 23030 bp, 21 predicted proteins | sample 17_EM_MG_FD_194513 | JGI IMG/M metagenome (GOLD analysis project Ga0307515, IMG submission 194513) | Populus trichocarpa ectomycorrhiza microbial communities from riparian zone in the Pacific Northwest, United States - 17_EM | ecosystem: Host-associated > Plants > Roots > Unclassified | place... | reverse complement strand
AATAGCTTACCGCAACAACGAGACATTAAAACTTACAGCAACCGAATACCGATTGCTTGAATATTTTGTAAAAAATCAAAAAAAGGTATTATCCCGCATCCAAATCCTGGAAAATGTTTGGGATATTGATTTTAATATGGGCACCAATGTGGTAGATGTTTACATAAACTATCTGCGTAAAAAGCTGGAGAAAAACGGTGGTCCCAACCTTATCCATACAGTGTTTGGTATGGGTTACCTGATGAAAGAGGGCGATACCGATGAAGATACAAAGTAAAATAACATTGTTATTCCTGATGCTGTCGGGCGGTATACTTATACTGCTTAATGCATCCATATTTTACCTTGTTTACAAATTCAACTTTGATGATTTTTATAAACGGCTGGAAGCCCGCGTAAACATAGCGGCGGAAGTACAGCTGTCGCCAGGCGCCAAAAGTAAAGCTACTTTAGAGGTGCGCAACAAATACCTGGAGAAGCTGGATTCGGAAAAAGAGTATTTTTTAGCGGTAAGCAACGGCAATAAAGTGCGGGCAAGTGCCGGCATTGCCCAGGTTTTTATCGACGATATATTACTGACAGGCCAGGCCCATTACAGGCATGATAACACTTTTTATGCAGGCTCGCTTTTCAAAAAAGGCAATGCAGGCTATGTTGTTATTGTATCGGCATCAAACCCAGCTGGTTTCCAGGAGCTAAAAGACCTTCAAAAAATATTGTTATATGGCTTTTTGCTGGCCATGATATTGGTATATTTTGTGGGCAAGGTTTTTTCCTTTTACACCTTTCAGCCGGTGAGGCGAATTATCAACAATGTAAAAAACATCACCGCCAATAACCTGCATTTCCGGCTGGACGAACTAACCGGCAAAGACGAGATAGCCGAGTTATCGCTAACGTTTAATGATATGCTTAACAGGCTTGAAACAGCCTTTGAAACACAAAACAACTTTGTAAGCAATGCATCGCACGAGTTACGCACGCCGCTAACCATCATATCATCTGAGCTTGAGCTGGCTTTAAACAAACAAGACCTGAACAGCCAGCAACGCGGGGTTTTAAATACGGTGTATGCCGAATCGGAAAAACTGGGCCAGATCCTGAACAGCCTGCTTACGCTGGCACAATCGGGCTTTGATGGCAAAAGGCAAAACTGGGAAAGCATCAGGATGGATGAGCTGTTGCTTACCGCATCCGAATCTGTTAAACGAATAAACCCCGAGAGCAATATCTATATCGATCTTGAAAACTTACCTGCCGATGAAAGCTTGCTTTACGTAAAAGGCAACAGCAATTTGCTGCGGCTGGCCATTAACAACATTATCAGCAACGCTTGCAAATACTCCAATAACCGGCCTGTAACAGTTAGCCTGTTAGCCGAAAATAAAAGAGTGATTATTACGATTAAAGACCAGGGCATCGGCATCCCCCAAACCGAGCTTCAGCATATATTCGAGCCTTTTTTTCGCGCCTCAAACGCCCACGAGTACGAAGGTCATGGCGTTGGCCTGCCCTTAACGCTTAACATCATCCGCCTGCACAAAGGAAGCCTGGGCATCAGCTCGGAGGTTGGGGCAGGTACCGAGATTAAGGTATTTTTGCCTGTAGAGCCTCACCCTGCCCTCTCCAAAGGAGAGGGTTCTTAAAAAGTAATGGGTTAAACGATTCTCGAATATGCAAATCAAAAGTCCTCTCCTTTGGAGAGGGATTTAGGTGAGGCTACGGGGCTAAACTCTAATCAATTTCTAATAACTTTCTTATATCCTCCTAATTATTGGCTGCTACACTTGTATCAAACAAAACATACAAGGTTTCACCATTAATTAAAATTACCATGAAAACGTTATTAATCCCTACCGATTTTACCCAGCAGTCTATTCAGTATATTCCTGCTTTGGCCCAGGTTTTTTACCCCGAAAAGGTAAACATTGTGTTGGTACATATGCTTAAAATTACCGATAACATGAGTGAATTGCTGATGCTATCGCGGCGCAGCGTAGAGTACCGGCAAATTCCGGATAATTTTTATATTAGGTGCCGCGATATCGAAAACAAGTATAGCCATGTCATCAACAATATTGCTATCACTTTTTTTTATGGCAGCACGGTTGCAGTTTTCAATAATTTCCTTGAGGCTCATGAAGTTGACGCCATTGTGCCCCCACATGACAATTACGAGTTGCTTTTTAAAAACAGCATAGCTCCGCAAATGCTTTTTGATAAATGCGATACAGCCCTAATAAAGCTGCCTAAAACGTCCGGCACTTTGGCCGATGTGGTTATAGAGGAGCCTGTTTTAACTGAACATGAATCATAATTAAAAATCTCACACCTATGTTATTAAAAGAAAATATACCGGTAAGCTACGTATTTGGTAAAATAAAAAAGGAAGTTTTGATGGTGGCTGTGTACGCCATTACCATCTATTGTGTTCACCAATACTATAACTTCAAAGATGTCTCTATTCCGCTAACGGTGCCTACTATTTTGGGTACCATCATTTCGCTCCTGCTGGCCTTTCGGTCAAACCAGGCTTACGACCGGTGGTGGGAGGCCCGCATTCTTTGGGGAGGTATTGTAAATGACTGCCGCACTTTTGCACGCCAGGTGTTAACCTTTGTGGATAGCAGCCATGATGGCGAACAAAAATGGGCGTTAAAAGAGCGCATCATCCGCAGGCAAATGGCCTGGTGCTATAGTTTAAGCTGCCACCTGCGCGGTCAAAACGCAAAAGATAACCTGGAGGCCTACCTAACCGACGATGATGTAAAAAACATCAAAAAGCTCGACCATATTCCGCTTGCAATAAACGAGTTGCAGGGTCATGACCTGCGCACACTGTATAAGTTGGGCTGGATAAATGAGTACCAGCAGGTGGCCCTTGATAACACACTCACCAACTTTATGAATTCGATGGGTGGCTGCGAGCGTATTAAGAATACCGTTTTCCCGGTTACCTATAGCGTGTACATTCACTGGCTGGTTATGTTTTTTGTATTGCTGCTGCCTTTCAGCCTGATGGAGTTTTTCGGAATTTTCCAGGTGCCACTGGTAATAGCCATATCATCGGCCTTTTTCCTGATCGAAAAAATGGCCATCCACCTGCAGGACCCATTTGAAAACAAGCCTACCGATACACCCACAACAACAATTAGCCGCACCATTGAAAAAAACCTGAAACAGATGATGAAGGATGAGTTACCTCATGACATCGACGCGGTGATAAGTAAACAACCGCAAAAACCGGCTCAGTTTTACATACTTTAAAAAGAGTCAAGAGTTAAGACTTTTTTGTGTTCCGTGATGCCGCCTGTTTCATAAGTAAACGGCGGCTTTTTTGTTAAACATCCAAAAAAATCTTGATACTTGATACTAACTACTTGCTACTTGTTTTAACTATTTGCAACTTTTTAATAGTCTTGGCTCTTGATTCTTGACTCTTGGCTCTCGTTGATTGCCTCTTGATTCTATTTTCCCCGATTCTTTTCGCTACTTTGGCTATCTTAAATTTTGGAACAAATCGCACTGTATAAAAATGACTTATTGCCTCGGAATTAAGGTTAAAGAGGGTTTATTGGCTATTGCCGATACCCGCATAACCTCTGGTACAGATACCACTGTAAAAAAGAAGATCACCATAGAACAAAAAGATCATTTTTCGCTTTTTATTATGACCAGCGGTTTACGGTCGGCAAGGGATAAGGCTATTGTTTATTTTAACGAATTACTGGAAACCAAGGAGTTTAACAAAATGTACAAAGCTGTAAACGCCTTTGGCGAGCAGGTAAAGCGGGTAATTGCCGAAGACAAAGCATCATTAGAAGCCGCGGGTTTCAGGTTTGACCTGAACACCATTATAGGCGGACAGCTAAAAGACGACGACGAGCACAAGCTTTTTTTGCTGTACCCCGAAGGAAACTGGGTTGAACTTGGGCAGGGTGCTCCTTATGTAGTTATAGGAAATTCGGGCCATGGCAAGGCGATATTAAACCGCATCCTTACCGAGGAAAGCAGCCTGAAGCTGGCCCTTAAAACTGGTTTTCTTTCGTTCGATTCAACAAGGGTAAGCTCCAATAATGTGGATTTCCCGATTGATGTAGCTGTTTATAAAAAGGATAGTTTCGACATTATCCAGCAACGATACGAAAAGAAAGACCTGGAATATATATCGGCCCAATGGGCCGAAGAACTGAAACTGGCTTTAGAACATATATCTGAAGACTGGATGGATACGACCTTTAACAAATTAGAAGAAATTAAAACCGAAAGCTGATCAATGAAATTCAATGTGTTTACCCAAATGGAATATGTAGTACGGGCGCCGGGCACATTGATATTAAACATACATGCATTACGTACACCCAACCAAACTGTACTGAACGAGGAGTTTACGGTTGACCCTTACGTTAAAATTGAGGAGATCATATCTGCCCAGGGCGAAAACCGGTTGATGCGCTTCGAGGTATATCAGCCGGGGACTATTAAAGTTACATACAACGCGCTGGTTGACAATTTTTACGAGCTTACCGACTATTCTCAACAACAGGAAACGTTGGTGGCCCAACTCGACTCATCGGTGCTGCCTTATTTAAACCCAAGCCGTTATTGCCAGTCGGATAAATTGTACCGGCTATCGCACAACCTGTTTGGTCACATCACCAATCCGTTTGAGAAAGTAGTTACCCTTACCGACTGGATTCACAATAATGTGCAATATTTAAGCGGGTACAGCAATTCGCAAACATCGGCATTTGATACCGTTACCGAACAGGTTGGCGTTTGCCGCGATTTTGCCCACCTGGGTATTGCCCTTTGCCGCGCCTTAACCATTCCGGCCCGCTATTTTACAGGATATGCCTATCACTTATACCCTGCCGATTTTCATGCCTGTTTTGAGGCTTACCTTGGCGGCAAGTGGATCCTTTTTGACGCCACCAAACTGGTGCCTTTAAACGGTCTGATAAAAATTGCCACCGGTCGCGATGCCGCTGATACCGCCATAGCCAACATTTTTGGCGATGTAACCTTTACCACCATGCAGGTAAGCTGCGAACTTGCCCCCGACGAGCATAATTTTGAACCGGTGTATTATATTCACGGCGGATATAACGGGTTATCGTATTTGTAGCCCTTCTATTTGGAAGTTGATCTGATTGAAGCGCATAAATACTATGCCTTCTTTTTTAACCTGTTCCCGTAAACCCAGTTGATGCCCAGTACGGCAACGCATATCAGCAAACCAAAAAACTCCCGGGTTTCTTCTATCCATGGTTTTTCAGCCTTCATGCTTTCTACCAGGCTTTCGGAGTGGTGTTGGGTAAACCAGTCTATCAGGCCATTGGCATCAAATATTTTATATGTAGCATAAGCCAGATAAAGGAATATGCCAACTGCATACCAAACCGGGTAAAACTTTTTTTGCGAAGCTTTAAAGCAAAACCAGGCGCTGTACAGGTATATGGGTACCCAAATGTAAGGGTCGGGATCGTTATACTGCAGGCCGGCAAAAATGATAAACAGCACAACAAATACGATGTTAAAAATTTTCATGATTTAATAGATATTGGTTTTGATTGGGCTTAATGCAGGTTAAGCGCTTAAAGATAATATTTTTTGAGTTTCCTGTTGATTTTGGAGATAGTTAACCAGGGCAAGCGCATCTAATTGGGTTAACATAACTTAACACATTTCAAATATATTTTTTACAAATAGCTAATAGTCAATATTTTATATTTGATCATGGTTAACACTATATTGATCGTGCAATTTATAAACATCCAAATATCTGTGCCTGTTGTTGGCCAATACAAGTCCCTTATTCGATTTAAAAAGACACGAAGCTTTTTTTGCGAAACGCAAATGCGCCGGCTATCTCAACAAAATGCGAGCATAAATTTCCGGCTGATCTTATGTAAATTGTAAGTTGATGCTATGTATTTTGTAAGTTGATGTCATGTATTTTGTAAGTAATTAAGTAGTTTTTGCTGATTGTCCTCTTCCTCAACCGTTCTTAACTTTCATCATAACCCATTTCAAAACAAACATTTAACATTATTATAACATCTATCAAAACAATTTCATTACTAAGCGCTTTTGGATAATAGTTTTTTCCACCTCCTGATAACCTTTATATGAGCTTAGCTGATCTTTACCCTTCAAAAAAAACATTATTAATAAGCTTTATATTTTTCTGTATCGCCTCCAGGCTTTTTGCCCAAAACAATATATTCGATCAAAAGCCCGAGGTGAAACTACGCTATTACCGGGATGTTCGGGATACTTCCGTAAAACGCAGGTTTGGCCGTGCGGTAGCCGAATTGGGTATAGCCGAAATTACGCCCTGGATTTTTGACCGCTATGTAGCCAATAAGGATTATGCCCGTATAAATTGGAAAAGCGTTAGCCACAACCTTAACCCCGGCAACTGGGAGTTTGATAACGATCCTTTCCAAACTAATCAGTTTGGGCACCCTTATCACGGCAGTTTGTTTTATAGTGCGTTCCGAAGCAATGGCTTTAGCTTCTGGCAATCGGTACCAGCTACCATGGCGGGCAGCTACCTTTGGGAAACCTTCGCCGAAAACCAGGCACCCGCCCCTAACGATTTTATAAACACCAGTTTTGGCGGCATAGTGTTGGGCGAGATGACTTTTCGCCTATCCAGCCGTATTGTAAACAACCGCCAGCGGGGTTTTAAAAGGCAGGCCAGCGAAGTAGCAGGATTAATTATTAACCCCATGCGCGGATTAAACCGCATTTTAGATGGCACCTGGGGCAAAGTTTATGGCAATAGCACCGAGCGAGACTCATCAAAAATAGGCGCCGAATTTGATCTTGGAGGACGGATATTTAATTCACAATCCGTAAGCCCGTTTGAGCATGGTCGCTTTGGCTGGTTCGGCCGGGCCTCATTATTGTATGGTGTGCCCAATGAGGGCTTCAGGAAGCCGTTCAGCAATATATCTATAACTGCCGAGTTTGGTAAGGACGATAGCAGCTCGGTTAATGTGATAAGTGTATATGGATCACTTACCGGATGGGACATTTCTGTGGTTGACCAGGATAAAATGGAGAACCTGGTGATATTATCAGCAAACTATGATTACATCCGCAACCAGGCGTTTTTTTACGGAGCACAAAGCGTAAAATTTAATCTATTCTCGGAGCTTAAGCTAACGCATGACGTAAAAATAACCGGCAGTCTCGGGGCCGGCCCTATCCTATTGGCCGCCGTACCCGATCAATACATATACAATAGCCGTAATTATGATTATGGGCCAGGCTTCTCTGTTAACGGGGGCGGTACCATAAAGCTTTTAAATAAATTATCATACAGTGCAAATTACCGGGGAGGCTGGATGGTGACAATAGATGGCAATAAATCGCATTATTTTTTGCACACTTTTAGTAACGAAGTAAGCTATATGTTTATCAAAGGCCTCTCCATAGCTGCCGAATCGGGTTATTTCCGGCTGGAAGGAAACTATCGTGACTATCCCGACGTGAATAAGAAATATCCTTACCTCAGGATCTCGACAAGATATTCGATAGGAAATTTGTAGAGAAGCAGAAAGCTTAAGGCTTAAAGCCTGACAACGCGCCAAAAAAGTTTTGTGCTTTACGCCTTTAGCTTTAAGCTAAAATAGACGTCGCGGGCAGATTCGAACTGCCGTTTAGGGCTTTGCAGACCCCCACCTATCCTCTCGGTCACGCGACTTAAAAAAACTATAAAATCACTTATTAGATTGGCAGGGGGCGAAGATGGTATGTTATCTTTCTCCGTTGAATGGAGCAGGAATTAGCACCTTTTACATTATGCGGATGTATAGGTTGCTAAGACGTCTTTGGGCCTTTCCCTCAGTCTTTCTTGATAAGTTAAAATAAAGAACGATTTGTCTTTGTTGACGATGCAAACATAAAACATTATTTATATAAATCCTATAGGGATAGTAGAATATTTTTTAATAAATCATTATCTCTTTAAAAATCAGCAGTATAAAATAAAAACTGCATCGCTCCCGCGATGTTTCCAGCTTGTGGGTCGGACAGTTTCAGCTTTCAGCTGAGCTTAAGCGAGGTAATATCCGCGAATTAGGCTGCGCTAACCTTGGGGTAGTTGGATTGTTTAACTAACAGAAACAAAAAACCTCGGATGCAGAAGGCGCAACGCCAGGTGATGGAGTAAAGAGGGCATTGCGTGTTAATAAGATTGCCCGCTTAAGCTTTAAATTCACTTTTCTTTCATCTCATGGATTATTCCGCTACCTAAATACGCCAATCTCCCCCAGCCTTTTGCAAAAAAAACTGAATAACAGTTGCCTGTTATAACTGTAATTTGGGTACTTTAATATACAACTATACTTTGCAGATACCTAAGGATAGTTATGCAAATGATAAGCGTTAATATTGCTTTAACCAATTGAAATAAACACAAAAAATGAAGGTAGCTTTATTTGTTCCCTGCTATGTCGACCAGTTTTACCCCCAGGCGGCTATTGCCACCCTTGAACTGCTGGAAAAGCTGGGTTGCGAAGTTCATTACCCTAAAAATCAAACCTGCTGCGGGCAACCTATGGCCAACAGCGGCTATGAGCATCTTACCGGCGGCTGTAATAATTTGTTCATCGATAATTTTGCCGGTTACGATTATATTGTTTGTCCGTCCGGTAGTTGCACGCTGCATATTAAAGAACACCTGCATTCACACGAAAACGAAGATAAAGCCGCCGAAATCCGTAAACGCGTTTTTGAGCTTACCGAATTTTTGGTAGATATATTACAGGTAAAAAGCCTGGAAGCCAGCTTCCCCTACAAAGTAGGTATGCACCAAAGCTGCCATGGTTTGCGTGGGTTGCGAATTTCGCAAATGACAGAACTGGTTGCCGAACCTTTTAGCAAGCCGGGCCAATTGCTGGGCATGGTTAAAGGCCTGGAGCTTGTTCCGCTAAGCCGGGCCGATGATTGCTGTGGCTTTGGCGGTACCTTTTGCGTGGTGGAAGAAGCCGTATCATCCAAAATGGGTAAAGACCGCGTAGACGACCATATTGAACACGGGGCACAATACATCACCTCAGCCGATTTAAGCTGCCTGATGCACCTGGAAGGCATCCTGCGCCGCCAAAACAGCAATGTTAAAGTAATTCATGTTGCCGAAATTTTAAACCACACTATCTAAATGAGCAGCACCGCAACAAAAGATCACCCGCAATTAGCCGCCATATTTAACCGCGACGAGCCACGGGTTGACTGGCACGACGAAACCTTGTGGTGGGTACGCGCCAAACGCGATATTGCAGCACATAAACTGCCCGAGTGGGAACTGCTGCGCGAAACAGCCTCGCAAATTAAAAACAACGTACTATCAAACCTGAGCACCTACCTGGAGCAATTTGAGGCTAATGCCATCAGCAATGGGATAATAGTACATTGGGCGGCTAATGCCGAAGAGCATAACAAAATTATTTATACCCTGCTGGAGAAACGGGGCATCAGCCGCATGGTAAAAAGCAAATCGATGCTTACCGAGGAGTGTCACCTTAATGAATACCTGTTAAAACAGGGTATAGATGTTATCGACTCCGACCTGGGCGAACGTATTGTTCAGTTAGCCGGCGAGCCGCCAAGCCATATTGTACTGCCCTGTATCCACAAGAAAAAGGAAGAAATAGGCGACATTTTTCACCAGCATTTAGGCTCGGCCAAAGGCGAATCAGATCCTAAAATATTAACCGAAACTGCCCGTCAGCACCTTCGCGAAGTGTTCCTGACCCGCCGCGCGGCGCTTACCGGGGTTAATTTTGCCATTGCCGAAACCGGCGAGTTTGTAATATGCACCAACGAGGGCAACGCCGATATGGGCGCCCACCTGGCCGAAATCCATATTGCATCCATGGGTATCGAAAAGATAATTCCCGAGCGCAAACACCTCGGCGTATTTTTGCGCCTGCTTACCCGCAGCGCCACCGGGCAGCCTATTACCACTTACTCCAGCCATTTCAGCAAACCGCAGGATGGCAAGGAAATACATATGGTGATAGTTGATAACGGCCGCAGCATCCAGTTAGGTCGCGAGGATTTCCGCAATTCGTTAAAATGTATCCGTTGCGGGGCCTGTATGAATACCTGCCCCGTATATCGCAAAAGCGGTGGCCACAGTTACCATACCGCGGTTGCCGGCCCTATAGGTAGCATCCTGGCGCCCAACCTCGATATGGAAAAATATGCCGACCTGCCCTTTGCTTCTACCCTGTGCGGCTCATGCAGCAATGTGTGCCCGGTTAAAATTGATATTCACGACCAGCTATACAAATGGCGGCAGGTAATTGTTAAAGCGGGCTACACGCCCAAAGCAAAAACTTTAGCCATGAAAGGCATGGCTTTCACCTTATCATCGCCCACAATTTACCGCGCGGCAGGCAAAATGGGACGCTTTACGTTCAAATACGCGCCTTTTGCTGTTAATAATGGCGCAAACCCATGGTACAAACACCGCGAAATGCCCAAAGCGCCCGAACAGTCATTTGGCGAATGGTATGCGAAAAGAAAGGAAAACAAGAAATGAGCAGCCGCCAAAACATATTAGCAGCCGTAAAAGCAAACCAGTTTAGCCAGGCAGATTTACCCGGCCTTGAGGTTTTAAGCACCCTGACATCCACTAACGACAACCTGGTTGAAAAATACAAAACCATCGGCAGTGCCGGGGGTAGTTTTGTATACGAAGTGGCCGACTATGCGGCCATCCAGAACATCCTTCACAAAGAGTTTAAACCCGGTGTAAAAATCATCTCAGGCATTAAGGAATTGAATGAATACACCTATGTTGCCGATGTAAAACACGAATTATCCCACAGTTTTGCCGATGTGGAGTTATGCATCCTCCGGTCGGGCCTTGGCGTTGCAGAAAACGGGGCATTATGGCTCACAGAAGAGGATATGACCGTCAGGGTGCTGCCCTTTATTGCCCAGCACCTGGCGGTAGTAATCAGTAAAACTAACTTAGTGCCGACTATGGCGCAGGCTTATGAAAAAATTGGCAGCGCAACGTATGGCTATGGTGCATTCATCTCCGGCCCATCAAAAACTGCCGATATTGAACAATCGCTGGTTATTGGCGCCCACGGCCCACGCAGCCTGTCGGTTTTTATACTTCCTTAGCCCTTAATTACCTGGTTATATATTTTTAATTAAGCCTGCCGGTTGATTGATGGCATGCTTTTTTTATTGGCTTCGTCTTGATTCTTGAATCTAACTTCCTGATTCTTTCCCCGGCGTTGCCTGCGGCCGGGCTCTCTGCTCATACTGCACGGGCCTTATCCACAGGCGGGTATCCGCGACGATCCCTAACGCATTTTGTCTGGACCCAAATTTATGGGTTAATGGATTATTCGATTTTTATTATTCTTTTCGCTGGTAAACAGTACAAATTTACGCGCTTCCTTTTTTATATCAAAACCGCGCTTTATCCATACACAAACAAGTAAAAACAAGGTAATAAATTCACACTTTTTCGCAACAAATGTGATATTTATTCACACAAAAAGTATATTTATTGATACAAAAGTAAAACGAAGATTTTTTTCGCAAAAGTTCAGAAAAAGCAGTCTGAAAAATCGGGTATTTTAGGTTTTAAAACTCCCGGCTCTGCCATCGCCCGGATCCCGCGCCGGGGTAAATTAAACCAGCACGATATTAAAATAATTAAAAATGGTTAACCATACAACCCGACACAGAACCAATTTTTACGTTTCAGATATTTATCAGGAACTTCGTTCGGCCAAACCAGTGTTAAGTCAACAGTACTAAGTCGTAAGTCTAAAGTTGAATTTTTTTTGACTTAGAACTTAAAACTTTGGGCTAAAGACCATCCGTCAATTTATCATTAGTGTGACATTATAACCTCGTCTATGGAAGAAGATAAAAAAGAACATTGGGAACAAGTATATCACACCAAAAACCCGGACCAGGTAAGCTGGACGCAAGCCGTACCGCAAACCTCGCTTAATTTAATTCGCGATTTCGATTTAGCAAAAACCGACAGGATAATCGACATCGGTGGCGGCGATAGCAAACTGGTTGATTTCCTGCTGCAGGACGGTTACACCAACATTACCGTGTTGGATATTTCCGAAGCGGCCTTAGCCAAAGCTAAGGCTCGGCTTGGCGAAAAAAGCAGCCAGGTTACCTGGATAGTTTGCGATATTACCAATTTTGAACCCACCGAAACCTACACCCTTTGGCACGACCGGGCGGCCTTCCACTTCCTGACAACGCAGGATCAAATTGCCGGCTACTTAAATATTGCCGCAAAAGCAGTCGGCAATTATTTAGTTATCGGAACATTTTCTGAAAACGGGCCCGAAAAATGCAGCGGGTTAGCTATTAAACAATACGCAGAACAACAATTGCAAGCCATATTTGATGAGCATTTTGAAAAGGTAACCTGTTTTACCGAAGACCATACTACCCCTTTTGCCACCAAACAAAACTTCCTGTTTTGCAGCTTTAAAAAACGCAAGGTATAACCGCTAAAAAAGCCATCTGATAATGATGACACAAAGATGAAGATTACCTATTGTATAAATATACCGATTGGTATATTTTTGTCGTGTTGAATTTAATCACTCAACGCAAAACAATGAAAACTTCAAAAAACACCATACTCATTACCGGCGGCAGTGCCGGCATAGGTTTTGAGTTAGCAAAAAAATTATCAGCCGATAATCATGTTATCATCATTGGCCGCAACCAGGCCCGCTTGCAAAAAGCTGTGGCCCAATTACCAAATGTGAGCGCAATAACCGCCGATGTATCCAACGCCGAAGATGTAGAAAAACTGGTAGTCAAACTAACTACCGATTTCCCCGAACTGAACATCGTGATCAACAACGCTGGGGCAGCAAACCTTAATAACCTGCTTACCGATACCAACACCTTTGAAAAAGCCGGCGAAGAAATGCTGACCAACTACCTGTCGGTTATCCGCCTGAACGAAAAACTGCTGCCATCGCTCAAAAAGCAACCTGATGCGGCTATTGTAAACGTATCATCGATAGTTGCTTTTGCACCAAGTACACACCTTGCCACTTATGGCGCTACCAAAGCTGCTTTACACGCTTACACCCGTGCCTTACGCTTAGTATTGGCAGATACCAGTGTTAAAGTTTTTGAACTGATGCCGCCGCTGGTTGATACCGAATTCTCGGCCGAAATTGGTGGTAAAAATGGTATCCCCCCAGCCCAGGTTGCCGAGGAGTTTTTGGCTGCATTAGCAAGCGATACCTACGAGATCCGCGTAGCCAATACCGAGCAATTTTACAGGCTATACCTATCCAACCCCGATGAAGCTTTAAGGGTAATTAATTTACCAAGGGAATAATAGCCCGTTTAAAAAATTTACCATATAATATACCACTCGGTATATTATATGGTATTTACCCAACCCTGCCATGAAAAAAAGCATTCTCATCATCACCGTTATTACCGCCGCCATGATGGAGCTCATTGATACCTCGATAGTCAATGTTGCCTTATCGCACATGAGCGGTAATTTGGGATCAACGCTGGAAGATACTTCCTGGGTTATCACTGCTTACGCCATTGCCAATATCATCGTAATCCCCATGACCAGCTTTTTAGCCACCAGGCTGGGCAGGCGCAATTATTATATAGGCTCCATTATCGCTTTTACCTTTTTTTCGGCCATGTGCGGGGTGGCGTCAAATATCTGGACATTGGTGCTGTTTCGTTTTTTGCAGGGCATTGGCGGTGGTGCGCTGTTATCGGTATCGCAGGCAATCGTTTTTGAGGTTTATGGCAAAGCCCGTGCGGGTATTGCCAGCGCTTTATTTGGCGTGGGGGTATTTTTAGGCCCAACCATCGGCCCTACCCTCGGCGGTTTCATCACCGAAAACTACTCCTGGCCATGGATATTTTTTATCAATATCCCTATCGGCATCGCCGTAGCGGTATCCAGCATCTTATTGGTTACCGAACCCGAGATAAAAGTAACACCAAGGGCCGTCGACTGGTGGGGCATCCTTTTATTGATTATAGGCGTTGGCTCGCTCCAAACTGTACTTGAGCGGGGCGAAACTGACGATTGGTTTTCTGCAGGTTATATCGTTGCGTTAACCGTTATTGCCGTGTTCAGCATTCTCACTTTTATCTGGTGGGAACTTACCATCCCCAACCCGGTTATCGATTTGCGGGTGCTTAAAAGCAAATCGCTGGCCGTTGCAGCAGTACTAACCGCAGTAACAGGTGTAGGCCTGTTTACATCGGTGTTTTTAACACCGGTGCTGGCACAGCGGGTATTACTCTTCCCGCCTACCATAACGGGGCTTACCTTGTTGCCGGGTGCTATATTAGCCATTTTTGGCCTGCTGTTTTCGGCTACCCTGCTTAAACGGGGCGTATCGCCACTAATAATTATTACCATCGGTTTTGTGTTGTTTATAATGTTCAGCTTCCTGATGTCGGGCTTAAACCTCGAAGCAACACCCGGAAACCTCGCCAGGATACTTATATTCAGGGCTTTGGGGCTGGCTTTTTTAACCGTTCCACTCACAGCATTGGCAGTATCCGGGTTGGATGCCAAAGATGTTCCGCAGGGATCGGCATTAAACAATATGATGCGGCAGCTTGGCGGCTCGTTCGGTATCGCTATGATCAATACTTATGTGGCCCATCGTTTTGGATCGCACCGTAACGATCTTATCTCTAACATCAGCATATATAATCCGCAGGCTACACAGCGTATCAATGGGCTAACCCAATACTTTGCAGCCAAAAGCGGCACCCTGATGGAGGCGCAGCACAAAGCGATGGCTGTAGTAAATAACGGGATAGACAGGCAATCATTCCTGATGAGTTACCTGGATGCCTATATTTTTGTAGGGCTGTTATTTGTGTTGGCGATGCCGTTATTGCTGCTGGTGCTCGATCGTAAAAAACAGGCAGGGCCGGTGGTTTTGGTGAGCGATCATTGATCCGGATTATATATGTGCTAACAGCAGAAGGCAGAAGGCTTAAAGCTGACATGATTTTCTATTCGATAATCTATATAAAAACAACTCACACTCAAAAATTTCAACAATTCAAATACCAACCGGTATATTTGTATCATGGAAAAGGAATTATCAAAAGCCGAACGCACCCGCAAGTTTATTGTAGAAACCACGGCGCCCATCTTCAATAAAAAAGGATATGCCGGTACTTCGCTGTCTGATTTGACGGATGCTACAGGCCTTACCAAAGGGAGCATTTACGGAAACTTTGCCAATAAAGAGGAAGTTGCCGCAGCGGCATTTGATCATAACTCGGCTATCCTGAGAAAACAGATCCAGGACCGCATTCAAAAAGCCGGTACTTATTACGATAAGCTGCTTGTTTATGCCCAGGTGTACCACAGCTTCACCAGGGCTACATTCCCGGCGGGTGGCTGCCCCATTTTGAATACTGCCGTTGATGCCGACGATACTAACCCTATGTTAAAAGATAAGGCTGCCCAGGCTGTGCTCCGCTGGCAAAAATCTATAGAAAACCTGGTCCGGGCTGGTATCGACGCAGGCGAGTTTAAGCCCGATGCTGATTTAAGCGGCACAGCCCTGGCAATGATTGCGCTGATAGAAGGCGGCATTATGATAGCCAAGGTTACCAACACCCCCGCAAGCCTTGATAAGGTATTGCAAACTGTAAACGCTTTAATAACCGCCCTTAAAGTAACGTAAGCCTGTTTGGAGGCGCGCATGCGTAAAATTGTCGGCGTAATGTAAGAAGACTGTTACCAAAAAAAATATTTAGCTGTAATTCAAAACATTACAACCCCAGGTTGTAAACGCAAAAAACAAAATCTAAATCTGCCACGTTATTGAGAGTACCAATTATATAAAAAATGTCTAAAAAAATCTTGATACTCGATGATAGCGAAGATATCCTTGAGGTGATGAAAGACGTGCTCGAGATGGAGGGTTACGAGATTGAAATTTTAAATTACACCGATGACATATGCAAATCGGCCATAGCCTTTAACGCCGACCTGGTGATATTAGATTATATCCTTTTTGGCATAAACGGCGGCGAACTTTGCCATATGCTAAAAACCAACCCGCTCACGGCCCACATACCGGTAGTTATGGTTTCGGCTTACCCACGGGTGCTGGAGTCATTGGGCAATTATGGCTCTGATGCCTTTGTGGCCAAACCCTTTAGCCTTGCCGATATTGTTGGTACGGTAAAAGAGTGCCTGTTGAAGGCCGGGGATATTGAGCATAGCTTGAACTAAAATAAAGTCTCAAGTCCTAAGCCCTAAGTTCTAAGTCTGAAGTCAGAAATGAGAATTCAGACTTAGAACTTAAGACTTCCGACTAAAGACTATCCGTCGTTACCCTATACTATGCTCGTCAAGTTCCCTATCTTCGGCGCTAGGCTCGTGGTAGTTTTTGATAAAACTTGTAAGAGTCTGAAGTCTGAATTGTCATTTTCGACTTTGAACTTCAGACTTCCGACTTAAGACTATCCATCGTTACCCTATACTATGCTCATCAAGTTCCCTGTCTTCGGCGCTAGGCTCGTGGTAGCTTTTAATAAAACTTGCAATTTCTTCGGCTTGCAGGTGGGTAAGGTCGCCCATGCCGCTGTACTCCCATTGGTTCATGTTATCGTCAAAAACAATGTCGCCTAAATCAACCGTGCCCTCGTTCAATCCAAAAACACCGGTAGCTTGTATGTAGCCACCCGTTGCGGGTTGGGTTACCGGGTTAATGGTAATCAAGCGGTCGCCATTTGATGTATATAATGTATAATCTACAGGCTTTGTCATGTTTAATGTATTTGCATAACCTACAAATACAAGCCCATTTTGTTTACTTTATTTAGCTAAAAAACTTACCAGCCCATTATTTCCATCACTCTTGCAAATTCGGGCTGAAAACCGGCGTTTATAGTGATTTGCAAGCCCGTAACCGGGTGGCTAAATTGCAGGTGCGATGCGTGGAGCAACATGGTGTTCATATTCCAGGTTTCGGTAAAAAACTTATTCTGCTTGTTACAGCCATGCGTACGATCGCCGATAATGGGGTGAAATATGTGGGCAAAATGTTTTCGCAACTGGTGCATGCGCCCCGTGGTTGGTACAGCTTCTACCATGGAGTACCTGGAGGTGGGGTGTGCGCCAAACGGCACATCAAGTTCGGCACGTTTAAGCGTGGTGTATGTGGTAAATGCATCCTGCAAAGTTCCGTTCTCTTTCCGTAGCGGGTAATCAATATCCTCGGTATCAACTGTATGCCCGCGCACAATGGCCAGGTATTTTTTTTTACCTTGTTATCCATAAAAGCCTGTTGCATGGCTATCTCCACCTGCTTATCCAGGGCGAAAAGTAAAATGCCACCCGTTTTCCTGTCTATCCGGTGTACCGGGTTAACCTTCTGCCCTATTTGATCGCGCAGTATCTGCAGGGCAAACTCCGTGGCCTCCGCCGCAATGGGCGACCGGTGTACCAACAGGCCATGCGGCTTATTAACAGCTATAAGGTATTCATCCCGATATACGATCTCTAACATCCGGCAAAGGTACTTTTTAGATTTGAGATGTGAGATTTGAGATATGAGACTTAAAGCGGCAACGTAAAACAGATTTGAGATGTGAGATTTGAGATATGAGACTTAAAGTTTGGTTCATTGGTTCACTGGTTCATTAGTTCATTGGTAGCTGTCGCCGATGGATGGTTTGTTATTAAAAACTGCTCACTCAACTACTACTTACTACTTCTTTTTCTCATATCTCAAATCTCACATCTCATATCTAATTTTTCCTATCTTTAGTTCATCACAATAAACCGTAAAATAATGAGTGCCAAAGCAAAAACCGTTACAGGCGATACCGCGCCCGATAGTATCAACTCGGCGCCTACCAGGCTTTTCTCGTTGGATGCCCTGCGCGGATTTGATATGTTTTGGATAATGGGTGGCGAAGAGATATTCCATACCATGGCTAAGGCTACGGGCTCGCCGTTATGGGGCTCCATTGCCAACCAGTTTACCCATCCCGACTGGAACGGCTTTCATTTATACGATCTGATATTCCCTTTATTCCTGTTCATGGCAGGTGTATCAACTCCATTTTCGGTGGGCCGCGAGTTGGAAAAAGGTAAAAGCAAGCAGCAACTGGTATTGCGCGTTATAAAACGGGCATTCATATTGGTTTTGCTGGGCCTGGTGGTAAATAATGGCTTAAAAATTATGCCTGTTAGCGAAATCCGCTTTGCAAGCGTACTGGGCCGCATAGGTATAGCCTACATGTTTGCCAATATTATTTACCTGTACAGCAGCGAGCGCATGCAGATGGTTTGGTTTTGGGTATTCATTATAGGTTATTGGCTGCTGTTAAAATTCACATCGGCACCGGGCTATCCGCATGGCGATTTGACCATGCAGGGCAATTTTGCATCCTACATGGATAGGGTTATCCTGCCAGGAAAACTATATTTAGGCATTCATGACCCCGAAGGATTGTTCTCGACCATCCCGGCTATCAGTACCGGGCTATTGGGTATCATCACCGGTACCATCCTTAAAAAAACAGGCCTTGCACAAATGAAAAAAGTAGCCATCCTTGCCATCGCCGGCGTGGCTTTCCTGATCATAGCCCAGGTTTGGAACCTCGATTTCCCTATCAACAAAAACCTGTGGACCAGTTCGTTTGTAATGCAGGTAGGCGGTTTAAGCTTATTGCTGATGGCTTTCTTTTACTATATTATTGATGTGTTGGGCTACCAAAAATGGTCGTTTTATTTTAGGGTGATAGGCATGAACTCCATCCTGATTTACGTATCGGGCCACTTCATTAAATGGAGTTATACCAACAACGGCTTTTTTGGCTGGATAGGCCAACTTATAGGCGATCCGTTTAACGCCGTGGCCATGGCCATTACCTTTGTAATGGTGAAATGGCTATTTTTATATTATTTGTATCAGAAGAAGACGTTTTTGAGGGTATAATGTCAGAATCAGAATTTTCAGGATTTAAGAATGCTCAGAATTAAAAAACACATTCTGCTAATTTAATAATTCTGAAAATTCTGATTCAGACAGCTAAAATAACCCCGCATACTCCTCCGGCATTTTATCGATGCTTTTAATCTGGATATCTTTAAAATAAACTTCGGCGGCTTCGCTTTGCAGCTGGAGTTTGCCTTTGGTTAGGGGTTTGCTTTCCTTACCGTCCTGGTAGCCCAGGTTAGATAGGGCATTTACCACATGGCCGTTTACAATATAAACACTTTTATCGCCGTAGCAAATCAACTCCATGGTGTTCCATTCGCCTTTGGGGTTTTCAAAGTTTTGCTGGCGCTGGCAAAAGCCCTGGTTCGGGGCGCCTACGCCCATGAAAACCTTATCCGCATTTTTATTAAACACGTAATTGGGCACACCGTCGGGCTTGCCGGCCCTCACGGTGGCATGTGCAGTACCTACGTTCCAGTAGTCGCCAATGCCGCCTTCCATCACCTGGAATTCCTGCGATAACATCCACGCATGAAAATAGTCGGCCCCGCACTCGCCCTGCGAATGGTATAACAATCCCGAATCCATAGGTTCATTTAAACGTGGTTCCCATTTTTTGGTCCCGAATTTAGTTTTCAACCTGAGGCGGTAGTTTTGAAATTCCTGTTTAGTATAAATACAACCATATATCTCGCCGGTGATGTGCAATACAGGTTCGCCATGCTGCATTTCGACCGAAAATAAATTGCCTTCATTTTTATCGTAACCAATAGGCGGCAACGTTTTACCATCGGCGCCTTTTGGTGCTTCGCCTTTGTAAGGGTAGGTTAACCGGTAGCTTTGATAAATAGTCCATTTGCTCATCTTTTTATCCATAAGCTTAACCCAGCCGTTATCGGGATTAAAAGAAGTAAGGCCAGCCAAAACCAGGCAGCCAAGCGCAAGCGCTAAAGTTTTTTTCATAGTGGTGAGAAACTATAAGTTTGAGAAATTTAAACCAATCCGCAATCGATTGTAATTGCATACTAATGTAAGCAATAGGTATTGCAGAAATACCGCGAATGCTAAAAAACAATCAGAAAATGTTTAAATGTTATTGGTTCATTGGAACCCGGGCATAGCAGACAAGACAGCCGCCTAAACCAGACTTACGAAGTTTTAAAAACTTCGTAAGTCTCAAACCTCAAAGGCTTTTTTACTTTTTACTTTTTTGAATTTTGACTTAATACTAAAGCATCCCCCCATCAACCGGAATAACCTGCCCGGTGATATAAGTTGCCATATCTGATGCCAGGAAAACGCAGGCATTGGCTACATCTTCAGTTGCCCCGGCGCGTTTAAGCGGGATTGCCGCTGCCCAGCCTTCAACAACTTTGGGGTCTAACACTTCGGTCATTTCGGTTTTGATAAAACCAGGCGCAACAACGTTGGTACGGATATTACGTGAGCCTAATTCTTTAGCCATTGATTTGGAGAAACCAATGATACCTGCTTTTGAAGCGGCATAGTTACCCTGCCCTGCGTTACCCTGCACACCTACAACCGAGCTCATGTTGATGAACACACCGTTACGGTTTTTCATCATGATTTTTGAAGCGGCTTTGGTTACGTTGAAGATAGATTTCAGGTTAACGTTCATCACATCGTCCCAGGCTTCTTCGGTCATGCGCATCAGTAAACCATCTTTGGTGATACCGGCGTTGTTAACCACAATATGAAGGGTGCCAAAATCGGCAATAATATCGGCTATCAATTTTTCGGCTTCGTCAAATTTGGAGGCATCGGAGCGATAGCCTTTAACCTTTGTACCAAAGCTTTGCAATTCCTGCTCTAAAGCCTGTCCTTTTTCAACAGACGACAGGTAAGTAAAAGCTACATTAGCGCCGTGCTCGGCAAATTTTTCGGCTATTTTACGGCCTATTCCTTTTGATGCACCGGTGATAAGTGCGGTTTTTCCTTCTAATAATTTCATTTATGTACTATTTCGGGCGGTGAAGTTAGTTAATAAGTACGAAAGTTGGAAAAGCCGTTTTTAGTATCAAGTAGTTAGTATCAAGTTATCAAGATTGTTTCGGGTTTACTCTGAAAGATATTTAACCATTAAAGCTAAGGTATTAGCATAGCAAAATACTTTCCTTAAGGTACTGTCTGAATCAGTAATTTTATACGATATTTTTTCTTTTGTCTTGATACTTGATACTTGATACTTAATACTATTTTTATGCTAACTACTTGCTACTAATTCACTACCTTTGCGGCTCAAAAAATCACTGTAAATGAGCCAGTCTGTTCAAATAAAAAACGCTTTAATTTCTGTTTACTACAAAGACAATTTAGAGCCAATAATTCTCGAGTTAAATCGCCTTGGTGTTAATATATATTCTACCGGTGGTACCGAAACCTTTATCCGCAATTTAGGGGTAAATGTGATACCAGTTGAAGACCTTACCTCGTACCCCTCTATATTAGGCGGTCGTGTTAAAACCCTGCACCCTAAGGTATTTGGTGGCATTTTGGCCCGCCGCAGCTTTGATAGCGATGAAAAACAACTGGCCGAATACGAAATCCCTGAGTTGGATTTGGTTATCGTAGATCTTTATCCGTTTGAAGAAACTGTACAATCTGGCGCAGGTGCCGAAGATGTGATCGAAAAAATTGATATCGGTGGCATTTCACTGATCCGTGCCGGTGCAAAAAACTTTAAAGATGTAACCATCGTTGCTTCAAAAGATGACTATGGCATACTGGAAGACATCCTGAAAACACAGGATGGCGTTACCACTATCGATCAGCGTAAATCATTTGCGCAAAAGGCATTCAACATTACTTCAAACTACGATACACACATTTTCCAATACTTTAACCAGGAAGAGCCGCTGCCTGTGTTTAAGCAAAGCATCCTTACCAGCCAAACCTTACGTTACGGCGAAAACCCGCACCAGAAAGGTACATTTTATGGTAACCTGGATGCCATGTTTAACAAACTGAACGGTAAAGAGCTTTCATACAACAACCTGGTAGATGTTGACGCCGCCGTTGCGTTAATTGACGAATTTACCGGCGAGCCAACCATCGCCATATTAAAACATACCAATGCCTGCGGGATAGCATCACGTAGCACCATTCATCAGGCTTGGGTTGATTCATTGGCTTGCGACCCGGTTTCGGCTTTTGGTGGTGTAATTATCGCTAACGATGAGATAGACGCCGCTACCGCTACCGAGATTGACAAGATATTTTACGAAGTGCTGATTGCACCTGCCTATACAGACGAAGCAGTACAAATATTACAGGCTAAAAAGAACCGTATTATTTTAGTTCGCCAGCCGGTTGAATTACCGGTTAAGCAGTTTAAAACCTTGCTAAACGGTGTTATTGAGCAGGATAAAGACGCGGTTATTGAAGGCCCGGCACAAATGACCCCGGTTACCAACCGCAAACCAACAGAGCAGGAATTGAAAGATTTGTTTTTTGCCAATAAAGTGGTAAAACATACCAAATCAAACACCATCATATTTGCCAAAAATGGGCAGCTGATGTCAAGTGGCGTTGGGCAAACCTCAAGGGTTGATTCATTGAAACAGGCGGTTATTAAAGCCAACAGCTTCGGCTTCGATCTGAATGGTGCAGTGATGGCGTCCGACGCGTTTTTCCCGTTCCCTGATTGTGTGGAACTGGCTGCCGAAGCGGGCGTTACCGCGGTACTACAACCAGGCGGATCAATAAACGATAAACTATCTGTAGCCATGTGCGATGAAAAAAACATCTCGATGGTGACAACAGGAGTGCGTCATTTTAAGCATTAATGTTTGAAAAAAAAGTGAATGGTTGATTGAGTTGATTAGGTGAGTGGTTAAGAAAAGTGCGGAGTGTATTTAACTTAATCAACATAATCAACCCAATCCAACTAAATCAACTTCCTAAACAATAAATATTAATTTTTAACGCTTTTAATTGCAAGTATGTAATTTTATTAAGCGTATTTTTATAAACTTTGCAGATTATTTCAAGGGAAACATTAGATGGGTT
>Ga0307515_10006658_pt1 | contig 23033 bp, 18 predicted proteins | sample 17_EM_MG_FD_194513 | JGI IMG/M metagenome (GOLD analysis project Ga0307515, IMG submission 194513) | Populus trichocarpa ectomycorrhiza microbial communities from riparian zone in the Pacific Northwest, United States - 17_EM | ecosystem: Host-associated > Plants > Roots > Unclassified | place... | reverse complement strand
ACCCTGATCGAAATCCTACCTCAATTGTCACAAGACGAGATTCCACGAGATTCCACGAGATTCCACGAGATTCCACCTCAATCGTCAAAGGACGATCCTGACGACAAGGACGATCCTGCGACAAGGACGATCCTAACGACAAATTCCATCTCAATTCCCATCTGCCTATCAGTCAAATGACTCCACCGAGGTCGAGTTCGTCTACCACAATCATCCTCAATAAGCCAGAAGACTGGGAGCAATGGATCTGGCAACTACAAGCCCTCGCAAACAAACGAATTTGGGCCTACGTTGACCCAGACAATGCAGCACCTCAACGAGGTCTACTACAAGAACCACCCTATCCAGAAGTCACAGATTTCAACGAGAATGCAACCTCATATACACAGCTCTCGTCAAATTAACAGAAAGCGTACGAGAACAGCAGACGATACTATGATTAGGATATGAAGTACTTCCTGAAACAGGAAGAGCATCTGTAACAGATACGCACCCAGATTACGACTATAGTATTAATTTAGAAGAAGCTACTGCTTGACCCTTCCTTGATAGTCAAAGAATGGCTATCCTAATTGAAGGAGAACACAGAACCTACCTCGTTGTTTGTCAGAAAGAAGGTATAATATTAGTACATAGAAGCCCTTAAGGGGTTTAAACACTTGTTAAAGTTGAATCAGTGGTTAGATCAATGGGAACACGCGATATTACTAGGAGAGAAGTATAAGATCCCTTAAATGTCTAATGGAATCTAGCTTTAAGATTTGGTAGAAGTTATTCGACCTTTCAGCGACGCCTACTGTATAAAGTATACTACCGAGTTAAATAACCCGCAGAAGTTGAGATCTTCTAAATACCGCAGAGTAGCAAAGGAGCTGTAAGAAGGACTTAGAACACCCTTAAAGAAAGCTAATGCTACTATGAGAGGGAGTACCTTTAATGCAGACTTCGCAGAGCAAGCTATTGAGGATCACTCTGATACTACTAAAGGTTTATGAAGAGGAAGAGCCTTAGCACGTAATAGACGCTTGAAGAGAGCTGGGATACTGGTGGATAAGGAGATGTCCTATAAGAAGCTAATGCCTAAGTGCTTAGCGTGCGGAATACGAGGACACTCCCTACAGGACTGTTGGTGTTTATTTAAAGATAAAAGACCTGCAGGAGTTATGATAGGAGATGCGCGCATCAATAGGGTACTAAAGAAGGTAGAAAAGAATAAGAATCTCGCTAACTAAGTTGTGAAGATCAGACTTAAAGAACAGGAAGACGAGGCTTAATAACAACAGGACGAGAGTTAGAAAGTCAAGATTAAGGGAGAAGCTAATGCGATATTCCTAGAATTATATTATACCGGTCAACTTTATCTACTAAAGCTATCAACTATTTTTAACTTAGGAACTACTCTCCACATCTTTAATAACCTCTCTCATTTCTATAACTTTAGGAAAGCTCTAAGATACAAATATATCATCGCCGGCAGCTTAGAAGCGCCTATACTAGGTTACGGCGACGTTACTATCTAAGTTATAAAACCAGACAAGAGTAAGGGAATCCTATATTTTAAGGACGTTGCCTTTTATACGGACTTTAATACAAACCTTGTGTCATTCCGTCTACTTTAAAAATAAGGGTACTATTGGGATAATAAAGGAGACAATAATCTTCTAGTTTAGAAGGACAATATAACCCTATATTAAATAGAAGAACGTTATGGATAATAGACTATTAAATACGTCTAACTAGGAAGTCTATTAGCGTTTAATATAAGCCGACTGCTATGTTAACGGAAGCGCAGAGTATTATCAAGAGACGCTCGTCCAGATTTAAAAGGAGATATACGTTTATAGCATCTGCGTCTAGGTCATCCAGGACCTATAAGCCTTTATTATTTAGGTCTTAACGCCTTAGGAGTTAAGCTTCGAGGCCCAAAGACAACGGAATATTAACATTGCAGTCTCGCCAAAATTAAGCGTTAGGTCTTACGAAGGTTCTTAGAATAGAAAATTAATAAACCCTATCTTAACCTCTATATTGATTGGACTAACCTTAAGGAAGCGCATGCTGGATTTATACGAGTTATATTTATCTATAACACCTTCTTAAAAAGAACCTTTCCGTATTTTATGACGACACATAATAAAGAGAAGGAGACACTATAAGTACTCAAAGATTTTACCTAATGGATTTGTCTGAGGTATAACCTTAAGGTTAACACCATCAGATCAGACAACGAGCTAGGGAGAAGGAGAACCCTTAAGTGGCTATGGACTTAAGGAATTATATTTAAGCCTTCGGCGCTATATACCTAAGCTTAGAACGGTACCGCCGAACGCTTAGGGGGTGTAATTATTAAGAGATTATAAGCAATGAGAATTGCTGCTAATCTACCACACAACCTATAGAACGAGATAGTTAACTACGTAGTATACCTTTAAGATCGAACGCCACTGAAAAGTAATAGTTGGAAATCGCTATATAAGAAGTTCTATACCTTTTTAGCTAATGGGTTAATAAAGCCGCAACTGGCGCACCTAAAAGCCTATAGCTGTAGGGCGTACGCGATGACGTTAGACGCCTAGCTAAAGAAGAAAAGGCTAAGTAAGCTAGATCCATAAGCCTATATCGGCTACCTCGTCGGCTATAACTTTACTAATATCTATAGGATCTGGATCCTATACAAGGGTATCGTTATCTCTATAAGGGATATTATTTTTGACGAAAAGACGTTCTTTAATGGTAGGTAAAGGGATATCTTAAAGGACCTACACGCTGAATTAGACACGCTAATTAAGAAGATTTAACTCCTTAATAACCAAACTAAGAATGAGGTCCTTTTGGAAGACGATAAAGAAGTATTTAAACCGTCAATTCAAGAGGAAGATGACGACGTTGATGAGCCAGTTTAAACCTTTGATGAGTTAGCAGACCTTAAGCTTGCAAGAGCTCTTGAAGATGTATATTATACGCCACCTCCAACGGAAGAAGACGAAGAATCTCTATATGCCTTTTACGTTAAGTATCCGATAAAGTTAGATATATAAGATTAAGACGTCGCTTAATGAGCTGGAGACGGGTTTAACACTTAGGGGGTGTTCAACGACTCGGCTAAAGACTTATTTAAGGAAGCCTGCGATAATAGGTTTGAAGACTTTATTACCGAAAGGATTACCTCAGCCTATTACGGCGCCTTCTTAGCAGGAAGGAAGTTTAACTTTGACAGTCGACTTAACAATAGCAAGCTGAAATTAGGTAGAATACGTAATGTCAGATTATAAAGGAAGAACTTACCTCCGCCACCTTAGTTAATCTATAACCTTAATACGCATCCTCTTTAAGATTATTTCTAAGAGGCTTAACGAGCCTATCTCCAATCTTATTATTAAATAAGGTTGTTTTAAGAAACAGATAAGAAGTATGTAAAGGGATAGCAGGTCCTCAGCTTAATATAGGTGTTCGTCTACAAGACGGATAAGTATAGATTTCTCCAGAAATGTAAGGCACGCTTAATAGTCTACGGAAATTAATAGGCCCTAGGAGACCTACCTATGAGAGCTACTACATTAGCTAGTATAACCTTCTGAACCCTAATAGCGATCACCATAAAATTCGACCTAGAGACGATATAGATAGATGCAGTTAATGCGTTTGTCTATTGCGATCTTAACGAGGTCGTCTATATAAAGCTACCGCCAGGGTTTAATAAAGGAAAGATAGACAAAGTATTGTGCTTAAGAAAAGCCCTATACGGACTACAACAATTACCACTGTTATAGCAGAAGAATCTCATAAGCTTATTGAACGAATTGGGTTTTAAAAAAGTACCCCAAAAGCCATATGTTATGCTAAAAGGTAGAATAGTTATCTTCTTCTACGTTAACGATATTGTCTTCTACTACTGAAAGATAGATAAGAAGAAAGCTTAAGAAGTAATTAAGGAGCTAAGTAAGGAATACTAGATAAGTACCCTTGGCGAGCTAAAATAGTTCCTAGGAATCTACGTGCTACGTAATTATAGATAGAGGCTCCTATAGCTATTCTAGGAAGCCTATATTGAGAAGATAGCTAACTAGTATAAGATAGATCTTAGAGGGCGTCTTTTAAATACTCCTATGGCAGAATCGGAACTTCTCCCTACTAATTACCGTATAATCCGTCTGATGCGTCCGTCCCCTAATATAGACCTATTAGTCCATTCTATATCCCTACTAGCTTCTATAATGCTATATTAGAAAAAACTAGGTTTAGTACTCTATGCAGCCACTACAACGCGTCCGGATATTGCCTTTACAGTATTATAGCTAGTAAGGTTTAATCAGGACCCAAGCCAAGAGCACTATTGAGCGGCAGACAGAGTCATCCAATACCTATATGGCACGAGGAGCAAAGCAATCTACTATAGAGGAGATAAGGAAGGAATAAACGGTAGAAAAAGAGATAAAGGAATACGCGACCAAGGACGAGATAACAGAGACAGTAGAAGTAAAGCGCAATCATTTATCTATACCAGCGACGCATCATTCGCAGATAACTCCGTCAACAGAAAGAGCTTACAAGAATATATTATAAAGCTATTTAGGGGGCCAATCGCCTGAAGAGCAAACAAGCAGGGTACGGTTACAACATTGAGTACAGAAGCTGAGTTGTTAGCCCTATCACAAACAGCAAAGGAAGCTATCTTCATTAGTAGGCTGTTTAAAGTAATAACATTACAGCTAAACGAGCCCTTAATTATCAAATGCGATAACACCTAAACGCTCCGACTGATTATAAAAGATACGGTAAAGCTAATCACAAAGCTTTGATATGTTAATATCTATTAATACTGGCTACGTCAGGAATACGCAATAAAACGAGTACAATTTTAATAGACAGCGACGAAGGAGATGATCGCTAATGGACTTATGAAGGCCCTGCCCAAGTAGAGGTTTAAGAGCTTCATCAATATGATTGGAATGGTGGATATTAAGGAGCGGCTAAATAAGGAGAAGTAATTGGAGGACCTAAGGGAGAATATTAGAGCGAGACGGAAGGATTTAGATGAGATTACAGTTTAATTGACGCATTGACGGACACGAGAAGGTAGCTAGCTTTGTCCTCAACCAGGTCAAAGCTAAGGGGGTATATCAGATAATCTGTATTCTCGGAGGCGTAGGACGTGCACGAGTTACGTGCACGGGTCACGTACATTGTAAATATCTTCGTCTAAGCCCAGGGGCCCTAGGTCAAGTAATGATCAAGATTATCAATTAATTAACCTATTTCATCAATGAATAGCTCTATATGAGTTATCTGACACAAGCTCGCGCTGCTGATAATGTTTATCTTCGTCGGCATGTTCCTGGTATCCCTGGTACACAAGCGCCCCGCCTCTATCTCACCTCCAAGGTAGCAGGCTTTAGGAGCCGGAGCTGCAAACTGACTAGGTCCGCTCGCAGGACCGCCTTATCATCTCGACCGCTATCCCCCAGATCACCAACGAGTTCAACTCGGCGGGCGATATTGGCTGGTATGGCACGGCGTACCTGATCACCAACTGCGCCTTCCAGCTGGTCTTTGGAAAGCTATACACTTTCTTTAGCGTCAAAGCCACCTTTCTGGCATCCATCGTACTGTTCGAGGCCGGCTCGGCCCTCTGCGGCGCGGCCCCGAACTCGGTCGCTTTCATCCTCGGCAGATCCATCGCCGGCCTGGGATCTGGAGGTATTCTCTCTGGCGTCGTACGTTTTTTTTCTCCTTAAACACCACCCTTCGACAACCCTTTTATTCGTCTAGTCTGCTCCGTCTTTTCCATCGGTTCGCTTACACCGTGGTACCTTAGATTGTCATTATTGTCTACGCTGTTCCGCTGCATAAGCGGCCCAAGTACCAGGGTTTCTTTGGTGCCGTGTTTGGCGTCGCTTCGGTGTCCGGCCCGCTGGTAGGCGGCGCCTTCACCACAAACGTCACCTGGAGATGGTGCTTTTACCTCAACCTTCCCTTGGGAGGTGTGGTCATGGTGTTCATCTTCTTCTTGCTCCAAGTCCCCGACCGTCCCAACACCAAGATTCCTTTCAAAGACAAGCTGCGGCAGCTCAACGCCCTGGGCCTGCTTGCCCTCCTTCCCGGAGTCGTCTGCCTGTGCCTGGCCCTACAATGGGGTGGCACCACGTATGCTGTGAGTTTCGGGCCTGGATTTCCTTCCACAGCGCCTTTTTCCCTGCCTCGGGCCAGTAGAGCTGACCGCATCTAGTGGAGCGAGGGGCGTATTATCGCGTTGCTTGTGCTCGCCTTTGTGCTCTTGATCGCCTTTGTCTTGATCCAGGTCTGGAAGCCGGAGCAGGCCACGATGCCACCGCGCATCTTCATCCAGCGCAGCATCGCCTCCGGCTTCTGGGCGAGCTCTTGCATCGGCGCGCACCAGACGGTGTTTGGTAAGTCCGCTACATTTTGAACGGAGAACATCATCGTGTGCTAATGCCAGAACACCAGTGTACTACCTTCCCATCTGGTTCCAGGCCATTGACGGCGTCTCGGCCGTCAATAGCGGCATCCGCCTCCTTCCCATGATAATGCCCATCGTCGTAGCGTCCATCACCACCGGCCAGCTGGTCTCCCGCATCGGCTATTACACGCCCTTCATGATCTTCGGCGTCTGCCTCACAGCAGTCGGCGCCGGCCTGCTCACCACCCTCGAAATCGACACCTTGGAGGGCAAGTGGATCGGCTTCCAGATCGTGTACGGCCTCGGCCTCGGCTCTTGCTCCCAGGCACCCAACATGGCTGCGCAGACGGTGCTGCCGCGCGAGGACGTGGCCATCGGCGCGTCGCTCATGTTCTTCGGCCAGCAGCTCTTCGGCGCTGTCTTCGCCTCGGTCGGCCAGAACGTGCTCGACAACCAGCTGGCCAACCGCCTCGCTGGCATCCCAGGCATCAGTCCCCGGCTGATCCAGAGCACGGGCGCCACCGAGCTCCTCAACCTCATCCCCGCCGAGCGCCACGCCGCGGCCCTGGAGGCCTATAACGACTCGCTGCGCGTGTGCTTCCAGGTCGGCCTCATCATGGCCTGCCTCTCCATTCTGGGCGCCCTCGGCATGGAGTGGCGCAGCGTTAAGAAGAACCTCCCGCCCAAGAACTCTGACGGCAAGCGGGCTGCCGAGGAAGGTAAGGGCCAGGGTAATTTGAGTGAGAAGGAAGCGCCGGAGGCCGAGGCGGAAGCAGTGGCTGCGGCCGACGGGGAGAAGGACAAGGACAGGGACGCAGCCGCGGCGGTGTTCACGGTGAGCACCGAGGCCACACGCACGGCCTCCCAGACCGAGGTGTCGACGTTAGCCACAGTGGAAAAGATCGAAGAGAGGATTAAGACCGAGAAAGCAGAGACCAAGGAGATGGCCGCTTGAGCGGCGTCACTGGGCCTGGGGAAGAGAAAATTTTCTCCCGCTTGAAGATTCAATACTGTTTTATTAGAATGATACCTCATGGGCCTGGAAGGTAGGTCACTCCCTGGTTGGACTGGTTTCTATGAGGGATGGAGAGCGGGACTGGATAGGTTTGTATGATAGAGGCAACATAGAGACCCCACTCATATACTTCCTTATTGAAAAATCAGCATAATAGTTTGTACGATAGAGGCAATATAGAGACCCCACTCAAGTACCTCCTTATCGAAAACTAAGCATAATAGTTTTTCTAATTGAGATTAAAAAGAAATATCTCCCTTTTAAGTTTCTCGGCGACCTCTATCTCCTAGCATGGGCTGGCAAGACCGTGCACTGCGTAGCTAGGCAATAATGGTTAGCACTATCTTAATGACTAAGGACAAATGCTTGCAATTGAGTTTGATTATTTTGACGGACGCTGGCCTTCTTCCAATTGCTGAGTCTTAGTCTTGGGTACATTTGTTTATTCGGCTTAGGGGTGACGGAACTCTAGAAGTAGAGTTGGGCAGATGCCTGGGCTACTACATTTTATCGGCTTTACGGTAGCTGGTAGAGAGGCTCGACGACGATATTCTAATGCTATAGTAAGAAATCATTCACTAGTATTGTTAGAAGATTGAAGTGTTTGATCGAACGCTAAGCCTCCTTATTAGCACTGCGGCATTTCTTGACCGGAACGGGTGTGGCAGTGGGTCCGGGCCTGTTTCGCGGGTCGGGTGGATAGTGTGGATCTTGAGCTTGATGGTGCGTCAGTTGAGAAGGCTTTGGCTGCTCCGACGGCCGCCATGTCTCGTATATTATCCGGGGGTGGTGCCTGGATGCTCATCTTGATAGCAGAGGGTATCAAATATTAAAAAGGGCTAGAGCTATCCTGTGCTGTAATTGTTTTAGAACTGCACACCAGGAAAGGTCTACTAGGTAGGTAGACAGGAGGTAGCTTCCGCTCTTCCTTTAGGTAGTCCTTACCGATCCGGGATCCAATTTTGCTACTCGTCGGACACGCCTACGCCCACACTCATACAGAGGCTATCGAGGTCAGATAATCCCACACGAATATTGCCAGCTCGTTTCATTTGTCAATGGTACGTAGAAGGATGTTTATGGTGTAAGTTAGTCGTAGTCTGTATGTCCGGCCGGTGCTCGGAGATCTCGGGTAGAGGGCTAGCCCCTCACCCATTCAACTCCCTCAAAAATACGGCCCACTAACCCCTTTCACAATCGCCCAACCCTCATCAAACGCCTTAACCATTTCCTCAGGCAATGGGCCCTTCTCCAGATTCGTCAAGTTCTCCTCCAGCTGCGCTGCACTACTCGCCCCAATGATCACCGCATCGCCATATTCCCTCTTCATCAAGCTATGGTGACTCGCCCACCTAACCGCCGCCTCGGCGGTCGTCATCCCCAGCTTCTTGGCTACCGGCCTGATCACATCCAGCGCGCTAAAGTACGCATCGTTCCAGTACCGCCGGCGAAAATTCGCGCCCTGCATCCTCTTCGGATCGAACCGACTGCCCTCCTCGTGTTCGGTGGTGTTGCGCTGGTACCGGTCCGTAAGCATCCCGCCGGCTACGGGACTGAACTCGTAAAAGGCGATACCGTAGTGTCGCAGGCACGGGAACAGCTCCGGCTCGACCGCGCGCTGTAGCGCGTGATACACCCCCTGATAGACGTCCGGCTTCTTCCAGCCGTTGCGCTCGCACAGCTCGCAGATCTGCGCGACCTCCCACGCCGTGTAGTTGCTGATCCCGAACCGCCTGAAGTAGCCCGCCTTATACAGCTCGTTAATCGCCTCTAAGGTCTCCTCATACGGCGTATTGCGCTATGATAGTCGAGAGTTAGCAGCCGCCTTAAAAGAATGAGATAAGTCGTGGTATCTGATTCAACAGCTCCGGCCTTAGAGCCCCGGCGCCGAACATATGTATATCTCACGATTTAAAGGATGGACAGAACGATATAAAATTTGCTTACGTCCGGCGCGTGCAGGTACCACATGTCGATCTTGTCAGTCTGCAACGCCTGCAGGCTCTCCAGTAGCCCAGGCTTGAGGTCGTCTTTCTTGTGCGTGTACGGCTTTTGCCCGAACCGGCGCGGAGTGAGCTTCGTGTCCATAACGATGCCCCGTTCCTGCCATTTCAGCTGGCCGAGGTACTCCTCGGAGGAGCCGCCGCCGTACACCCGCGCAGAGTCGATCTCGTCGTGCCCGTGCTTCTGGAGCACGTCTAGCATGGCGGCACAGTCCTTTAGGTCGTGCACGCGGGCTTGTTCGGCGCCTGTAAGGGGCGTTAGATACAGTGCTTATTTGGTTCGGGGCTAAGGCGTCGAAGTGAAGGTGAAGATTGGGAGAGCTGTATATAGGTAGGTAGGTACCTTCTTTGCCCAGCGTCATGGCGCCGAACACTATCTTTAGTGCGGTCTTGGTTTGGGTGGTGACAGTCATCTTGATTATATAGCAGCTCGCTCTCTCAACTTCAAAGTCTCAATCTGGCTTGTTGGGTTTGAGTGAAGGGAAGACTGAGTGGGTGCTCCGACGTTGAACTATATATCCGGCACTATCGTATTTCACCACCTAAATGGCCGCTCCCCTTCAGCCGTCTGGGGCCTTTTACGGCCAATAGGATAGCTCGTCGGAAAGAAGACGTTGCTTTGCGATTAGCCACGTCTGCTCCCGGCCGGTTGTTAGGTAGCGGGCCATTTGGGTGCAATCACCCCGAACACGCAATCCCCCCGAACGCGCTCGGACAGGCGGAGATGTTCTGGCTTATCAGGAACCTACTGTGGTGTGTGAATGGTGATGTATATTATCAAACTATCGAGCTACCTAAAGAGGAATGAAGCCAGACGGCTGAGTTATCAGCTGCACAGCCCCCTCCCCCCTACCGAAATGCAGCGGTGGGAGGACGCAGTTGAGCGACGATGGTATATGCAGCTGTCTGCAACCCCCTAAAAAGAACCCGAAGGTCTGTAAGACCGCCGCAATCATACCAATCCCCCATTCGCATCTCGTTCTCAATCGTGATGTCCGTAGTGAATTTTCCGCGTAGCCGGCCGTCCTCAGATATCCTCAACCCCCTCATCTACCATGTCCTCCATGTTGTCCGTATCATCGTCACTCTCGTTGCCTTCTCCCTGCCCGGTGACCGCAGCATCGCCCGCAGTGGTATCGTCCAGGTTCTCGAATAACCAGTCCGTCTGTGACTGCCAGGACCTCGCGGCACGCGGAGGAGCCTTTTGAGGTTCGTCAAGTCCGTCCTCTTCGTCTGAAGAGGCTTCCATCATGAAGCTTGCCTGATTCGCTGGTTGCTTTCGGCGTCGCCGCAGTCTGGTTCGCAAGGTGATCTGCGTGGGCCTGGTATCTGACTCCTAGGCCCACCGTAGCGCTATTGCGGGAGCGAAGTTTGTTGACGACTACGAGCCGGCCCCTGCTGTCGTGAACACTGTTAACCATCTCTATTAGCTCGTCCAGCTCCAACCCGCACTCGTTGGTCAGTTGCAGTCGGGAGAGATCCCGCAGGCGTGCCATGGCTTCGACGTCCGGGTCAACGGTTCCTGGCTCCGGCAGCAATGGCGGCGCCAAGATCAGAGTGGCTAAGGCGTTTGCACGCAGCACACCAAGATGCGCACTCAATTCGGCAAGGATATATGCGGGGGAGGATGGCGTGGTCAGACGAAGGATATATACGGCGGCATCCTTGACTACTTGGACCTCTGCAGGCATTCTTTTCTGCACCGTAATACGCCCGCTAGCATCCTCCGCATTCCCCGCGCCAACCGTGCCATTGCTGTTCTGTGCTGGTTCAATCATCTGGACGATGAAATGAAGCGCTGGATACATCTCTGCAAGGGCCATGGCGGCTTCTGTGGAGTGAGCACACACCTATACGTGGAATTAGGGAGTTAGTCGTGAACTTGACAGGCCTGTATATCATAACAAGCATCTAAGAGCAAGAGACTCACGTCGACTATACACGCGCTGCCCAGGCTACGCCAGTTCAGCCGGCCGAGAAGCTCAGTAACGCTATCGTCTATGTCTCCAGCACACTGGCGATAGGCAGACCATTGGCGCTGCAATCTTGTCCGTTCTACACAGGCCAATTGGAACGGCTGTGAAGTATTGAAGGCAATAGAATAGGCACTGTCGCTCGGGGATTCCAGATGTCCATGGCGCTGCGTCGCCGTAGCCATGTGCAACGCTGTGGGTGCTGCGGTTTCGGCAAGGAACATAGTGGCGTCTAAAAAGGAGAGATTAGTAACAAATGGCGCCGACGAGGCCGTATGAGCGATATGACCTGGCCGAGGCTCGTAGAGAAAGCCAGCTGTCGCCGTCATACGCACAACACGACACAGTTGTGTCTCTGGCACGCCGGTCAGGTCGGCGACATCTTTGGCGGGGATGCTGCCACTGAGCGGGATACATGCAAGCACTTGGAACTCGCCCAACCATTTCAGACATGCGAGGAGTTGGTTCTGTGCACACCGTTTAAGCGCGTTTCTACGCTAAAGTTTCTAGTTGCGGCATACCTGGCTGGCAAGATGCTGAATAAACTCGGCCGGCTCGGCCAACAGAGTCTGCAACCGGGTTGCAATGGTGAGTATGTTGCGTCTGGCGCGATCCGCCTCACTAGGCGCGACGTTGGTGGTGGCTAGATGGGGCGTCAAGGCAGTGCCATCGCCCCGACAGTGGTCACTAAGGGTCTTAGCAGCGATGGCGAGGTCGTTACTCCACGTCTCTAGCTGGCTCGAGCTCGTCATGGCAGCAAAATCAACGGTGCAAATATGGTCGAACGAGCTAAAAAGACGGCAATACGCGTAGATCATAGATATCGGTCGTTGGCACAGCTCATATATCCAAACAAAACCACATCCTCCCCCACTCAGACTATTTCCGCCACCGAAAACCTCTATCGTCATAGAGTCAATCCTCAACAGGACTCGCACTCGGAACCTCTCGCTAGCGGTCTTTTGGCCTTCCGCGACCCCACGGCTTTCCCTTGGGGACGGACGGTAGTGAACCCAGGTTACAGGGTATCCGACCTCCGGTGTCCCCCCCCTGTGTGCGCGCGCGCAACACAGCAATTTCGGGAATCACTAGTCAAGTGCACCATCAGCGTAGAAGATTGTCCCACCTTGTGCACGGTCCCACCTCGTGCACAGCACCAAAACACATCTTTTTAAAATACTTATATCTTAATAACCATAATAGCTATTTATATAAAATTGTAAATATAGCTTATTAAATAGTAGGAAAGGCTTTTTATGAAATAAAAAGAAAAAATATATGTAATTTATAGTATGATATGAAAGAAAATCACTTTTATATAGGTTAAAAAATAAAAAGTATTATGTAAGGTCTAATTTTATAAAATTTATTTTATAAAAAGCTTTTTTTGCTATTTGATAAACTATATATAAATTTTTATATGAATAGCTATTATGATTATTAAGATATAAGCATTTTAAAAAGACGTATTTTGCATAATTTTGGTGCCGTGCACGAGGTGGGACCGCGCATGAGGTGGGATAGACTTCTATATACTGTGCGCTTGCCAAAAGAGCTGTGCACCCGCAAGAGGGGTAAAGCCTTTAATTTTTAAGCTTAATCACAAGAGTTAAACTTGAAATTCTCTGGCGCGTATAAAGCGAAATTGCTGTGCGTTGCGCACGCGCACATAGGGGGGAGACACCGGAGGTCAGGTACCCTGTAGCGCAGACGGTGTGGTCGAACGAGCCAAAAAGACGGCACTACCCGTAGATCGTAGATTTCGGTCGTAGATTTCGGTTGTTTGACACAGCTCATATACCCAAACAAAGCCACACAAAGAGTCACAAAAGTCCTGAGCTAAGGGTTATAGCACGTTGCAGAGTCAGGCTTCGTCAGCCACTAATGTACCTAGCCGCACTTACTACGCTAATTCCTTCCCCCGCTACGCGACTGCCATGGGTTTCTATGCTGATCCAAGCACAGTCTTCTTCTCCGAGACCTTCTAATTCTCCGAGACCTTCTAATTCCCCGAAACCTTCTAATTCAAGGTGTTCCTAGCGTACCCAAGATTGCCCCCGCAAGTGGAAGCAGCGACCTCGTAAAGTGCAACCAAGTCCACTTCACCACCAGCTCCTTGGCTCCTGAAATCTCCAATACCAGCGGCTCCGCCTTGCTCGCCGCCTCCAGCCGAAATAGCTCATTGTTCGTGGGCATCATGAAGATCCACGCAAAAGGGATAATGCTCGCCGTCGTTACGCCCGCCAGTGCGAAAAGGCCTCTTAGCACCACACTTTTTGGTGCACGTGTAGCCATAGAGGAGCAACGTGCAGACGGCCACGGCTGGCAAGACTTGGTGCCCATAGTGATGCATACGCGCCCATTGGAAGAAGAGCTGGGCCGCCTCAGAAGACTGGAACAGCCGTAAGGGAGAGCGACATCATTGCTCCTGAGGAAGTGTCAATCCAGAATTGCAATTCCAACTCAACAGCAATATTATTGGATTCATACCTGAGAGAAAGGCACCTGTTACCACTGCCGTGGCTTGAGCGCTGGTGGTAGACATTGTGCAAGTACGGTTTTGATAGACAACAGAAATGACGTCAAGCGCGGCTCTCTATATCTATCACTTCTGATTATATGTCCCGTTCGCTAATATCCCTTAACCCGTTGACTCTGGCTCTCAGTTATCGATAAGGATTGGCCAATTAGAGACTCTCGTTTGACCTGACTGCCGGCCACCGCGATAAGAACTGCAGCGACGTGAGGTTATTCAAATCCGTGATTTCTATGTATATATATATGTGTAGGCTAGTCCTTAGAGTTGAGCTTTGTCAGGTGTTCCTCCCAACAGGGCCCTGTCGTGCAGAACGGAATCCTACACACAGAACAGCCCCATCTTGTTCTCGGTGTTGGTGCACGGTGCAGCCTGGCATTGCACCTCAGCGGGTTAAGGGATAGAGTCAACTTTATCGCCAAAGAGCGAAGGTGTAAAGAGTATTATGATAGTTCCAGAGCGATGTTGACGCCTACCGTGATTAAGCGCGTAACGATCGCCCTCGCGTAACGATCGCTCGCATAGAACTTTAATTATTTTTATCTCTACCAATATAGCTCCAATTAAGGCCATATTAGATTTATTAGAATCGCTAAAGTATATAGAATCTTATAATTATACTAAAATGTTTAAATAAGTAGAAATTTAAGCTACCTTTTATATAGTATTACCTTTTATATAAAGTTTCCTACTTTTTATATTATTTATAACTTAATAACCTCCTAATAGAATTCTATAAAAATTTAAATATAACTTATTAATTATTATAACTATAATTTTATAATAAAAGAATTTAAAATATAGTAATATATTTATATTAAATTTAGGCTTAAAAATATAGTATTTTATTATAAACTATATCTATTATTATTACTACTAATAACTTTATTATATACTTATATTTTATATATATTATATATATATATATAAGTAAGTTTTTTTAGTAACTATTAAATATATTAAATATATTATTATAATATACTTTATAAGTAAGTTACTTACCTTATTTCTTACTAAAACTATAAAGTAGTATCTTAATAATAGCTTAATAATAAATTCTAAAAATTTATAATTAAGCTTTTATATACTATTATATTACCGTATAGAAATCTAGGAGTAAAGTATATAATAGTTATTAAGATTAAGTTATTTAGCCCAAATTTATAAGCTAAAATATAATATAAGATATAATATCTTTAAAACCAAACTATATATTACTTCTAAATTCTTATAAAGTAATATAGTAGTATATAAAAGCTTAATTATAAATTTTTAGAATTTATTATTAAGCTATTATTAAAATACTACTTTATAGTTTTAGTAAGAAATAAGGTAAGTAACTTACTTATAAAGTATATTATAATAATATATTTAATATATTTAATAGTTACTAAAAAAACTTACTTATATATATATATTGTTGGTTACACAAGGGGATATCACGTAGCTACGGTTCGTAGATAGTATGATGATTGTTGTTCTGTATTCTTCTTAAAGAAAGGGGTGAGGAACTTAAGGTTCCTCACCACGCTAGTGCCGCGGCGGCACGTGACGGCAACTTGCCACACGTGACGGCAATATGCCTCATATGCCTTTATTCCCAACACTGGCAACTCTTCTTTTATGGTTGCCATATATATATATATATACCGCTTAACTAGCGGAACAAAATTAATCCTCCTTACTTACTATTGCCATTGTAATATAAGTCTCACTATCCCAAAATTTGCCTTTTAGCACGTAGTGCTTTTCTTAATTATAAGTTATGGGTAGGTATCTTATTAGTAGGGCCGCTAAGGCGCTAGCGGTAAGCAAGCTAATAGCGATTTTCCATCCCGGGGATAGAAAATCCTAATTGGCTGGTTTAAGTCAGGGTTTACAGAATATAACCAATTAGACAACTTCAACCGCCGGTCGAAGTTCCTAGATATCTTAAGACCTTACGTAACTAAGAAATTTCTAGGGACTCCCTTTTAACCTAACCTTTAACTCGTATATATAGAGTATTTATATTAACAAACGTCTCTAGTGCCTTATTTGGGTTCGCCTTTGTTATTACATTTGCCGGGTTATCTTGGCTATTAATTTATTAAATTTTAAAGAGTTTTTAACGCTTGTAGGACTGCCGAAGTGCCATAATATCAATTATAAGGCGCTTCTCCTTTGTAGTACTAAGCTTAACTAAACACTTATAGAGGGAATATAAGTCGGTGCACACGATTATAGGGATAATAGGAAGTTTAAGTCGATCTATAATTATCTTTAGGGTAGTTCCAATTGCAATTGCCATATTAACTCCGCTAACCATTCTATATATCTCTAACGCTAGAACGCTTTAAGTAACGCGCTTACTCTTAGTTAAGCTCTAATAAATAAGATTACTATAGATTATAAAGTTATTCTCTCTAGTAGATTCGTTTATGATAATAATCTTATATCCTAGCTAGGAGCTAAAGTCTTTATTATTTATAAACGATCTATTAATAAATACAAAGAGCTTAGCGGTAGGAAGATTAATAGGTATATAGAGTAGTCCCTAATTAAGATAGTTTATTTGCCAGAAAAGACGCTTATTTAGGGCAAGGACATCGTCCTTAGTTAGTTTCTAGTATTAAGCCGCAATAGAGAGATTAAATGAAGCCTTAGGTTGACAGATAGAAGCAATATAAGCTCCGCGAGCACGTTGCTCCACGTATTCTTGCTTCGGAGAATTAACGTTAATAACGTCGATCTTCTTGCCTTAACCCTTCTGGCGTAAAGCAATGGAATCCTCGTTTAGGGAGAGGATGCATCTATTAAAGAGTAATGGTGTTATTAAGTCAAGCTTTTCCTTTGGCTTTGCTATGAGATTTGCCTTTACTAGCTTATCCTCTTTAAGAGCTAAGAATTAGTCGTCTTCTAAGATAATTGTATTATTAGTTTGCATACTAACGATTCTAAATGGGGTTCCTATGGTTGTAATAAGGAAGCAGGGATTGAATGTAGAAGTAGTTATTAAAAGCTTCTCTTTATAGTGCTTACTGTAGGTAGCCCACTAGTAAGTTCCTGCCTCTACGATTCTATATAATGGCTTAAGCACAACCATAATTGTATCTTTAGGATACTAGTGGCGAATTTGCTCCGGAAGGTATGTTAATATTAAGCGCTAAAGGTGCGTCTCTAATTGGGTGTAGGCTTAAGTAATGTCTTATAAATAAACCGCCATTCTGTTCTTTATTAAGGAGGGAGCTAATACAACAATAACTCGCTAACTAGCTCGTTAAATCGTGGGAGATTATATAAGAATTATCTCTTTACCATTATTATTGTAACCTTAGATAATAAGCCTTAATTTCTTAAATGGGGCGTTAGTAGCCTTACCCTTAATCTTATTAACTATCCTTAACTTAAAGATGCGAACTTCATTAAACTTAGTAGGGTTATACTTCTCGAATTTAAAGACTCCTCTTGTAATAAGACCGTCGATCTCCTGCTTGTTAGATACTTAGAAAGGAGCTCTTAGGGTTATAATATGACCTTCCTTTTAGAGCTGTTTTATAAGCTTAAAGTTAGCCTTCTCTTTAGCTATTATAAAGGCTATTAATAACTTAACTTTATTCTTAATGGCGGCAACAAATTGTTCTTTAAAATTAATAAGATATTAGCGATTTTATAATCCCTTTAGGCGACCTCTACCGCGTCGTGGTTATAGCATATCTACTATAATTATATTGGGATCGTAGTCGCCTTCTAGAGCATATTAATTGTGGTTTTCTTTTAGGGCATCTTTTAAGGCATCCTATAAAGGCTTAGAATTGTTATCTTTATAGTAAGGCTTAATAACAGTTAAACGGAATTAAGTAGGTCCGTAAGGCATCTAAATAGTATAAGTTTAACCATTAATTGTAATAAGTTGGTGTAGGCCTAACTATCCTCCCTTTTTACGCCATACGCGTACTTTAGACTAGAGTGGCAGATCGAGCATAGTTAAGGTATTTAGGCCATTTCTTATTCCTAGTGCGTCATTAACCTAGCGTGTAGCGTAGAGACGTCGTACCTCCTTTATTGCCTTGCGAATAGCCTCAGCTTATTGCACAACGGAGGGAGATAGTGGAGAATTATTAGTTATTTGAGGGTAGGCGCTAAAGACTAGTAATATAGGTACGAGTCCATCTAGGCCAGCGGAATCGTTAATAGCTTTAACAGCTATTTATAAGGTAAGTTCTTTGCTAGCATCCTTTAGTTCTAAAGAGATAATCTTATATACGCGGCGTAATGGCGTGTAATATTACTCTACTTTTTTAATACTATTATATACCTTAACGGGGACTTCCTTAACCTTAATTGCTATTGCCTTTATCTATTATCGGAACTCTATAGATAAGAAATTCTTTTCTATATTATGGACAATTTAATTAGGGGGTCCTAGGTAGATATTAATCTAGCATAACTAAAGGGTATCCTATGCATTCCTAGCTGATATATCCTTTAAGAATCGTGCGGCTTAGAAGGAGGTTAAAAAGTCGATAACTTAGAGTACTGGCTTACCGCTAAGATATATAACGTTGACAATAATACAGAAGTTAAAGTTATAGTTATCTTTAAGGGTAAACTTAAATCGGCTAAGGGACTTCTGGTTTATTTAGTAGTAATAGCAGTACTTTATAAGATGCTTAATTACCTTAACCTTAACTTTATGGCCTACTCGCTAAAGAACCCTAAGCAATTAATAAACGGATAGGTGGCTAAAACGACGGTGTAGTTAATATAACTCTAACTTAGTTAAATAGCTCTAAGCAATACTCTTTTCTAGTTATTAAAGGAGCAGCTACGGGTAATCCCACTTGCGTATAATAGGCACCCGATTATCTCCCTACACGAGCATATTCTTAAGGTTATTAAGCTTAACGCCTAATTTGTCTATATCCCTAATGCAGAATAGAAATAGAGTGTTTGCGGGAATAATGTAGAACATAATATATCCTAAGGGGGTTTAGACCCTAATTATGCTAAGAGAGATCGCGGTACCCTTGCTAGAACGTATTATATATTAGCCTGCCGTTAATTAGTTAATCTAGATAGAAGTATTAAGTTATTAAAGAGCTTAAACTTAAGGTTCTCCTACTATAGATACTCCTGCGGCTTTAGTATCTAGTATAATACCATAGAAGACATTCGCTAAGTATCTGTTATTAAAGGAGAACGCGGAGCTTTCCTTTAGCTCGTTAAAGATATCTAACTTTATAATAGAATGGAGCGTAGATTGGTCATTAAGAATAGCGATAGTTTATATACCATCTACCTTACTATACTTAGTAAAGTATTAGTTGGGTAAGTAATTCTTAATTTCTATATCTATAAGGAGCTATTCGGTCTTATTAACCTTACCCTTAAGATCTTCTACGCCTTTATATTAAACTAGGAAGCTTTAGAAGTAGGCTATAGTGACCTCGCGATTTTTAACGTTTTTTATACTCTGACGGAACTTATTATATGCCTTTTTTCGCTTATTAAGGGAGTGTCTAGTTAACCAGCAATTTGGCTTCTTATAAACGTAGCACTTCTTCTAGCGATTACTTTAAAATGAACCTCTATAAGGACCTCCATAATTGCCTCGTAGTTAACGTTAATTGTACCCTCTTCCGTATTCCCTACCACGGCCACTATATATTTGATTAGTCTAGTTATAATTATATTAGTTAGGAGTACTTGGTTGGGTAGGGTTTTTAGTATAAAGCTATTAAGATTCTTGCGTTTACATCGCGGTACCTATGGCGGAGCGTAGCTTAGCATATACTCCTTTAAACGTGTCTATAGGTTTATATAGCGCCAAGTTACACTTAGGAACGCTACGGCATGCTAAGATAACCTAGTCTTTTAGGCTATTCTTGTTTTAGTAAGTTTCGGTAAGGCCACGTTAGATTTTCTGGAGTTTATTAAAGAGTAGTTAAAGGCACTCTAAACGAGTCTTTATTGGGTTAGAAGCGATAACTCTTTAGAATATAGTCTCCCGCTATTCGGACATATAAAGCTGGCGATTCTTATTAGTCTTAAAGTGGGCTTTAGTAAGCTAAAGCATTATATTAAAGCTATAGTTTTTACCCGTAATATAGTTATAATAGAATATTACTACCTATCCCTTTAATATAACAGAGAAAGCGTAATAGTACTAGTAGCGTTAAATTCTGACCTTATTACAACAGTTATAAAAGACCTATAGTTTTGCTCTGAGTATATTGTATAGTTCTCCTTTAAACTTCTTCTTTTTGTCCGAATATACCTTTATTAGATTCGTAACTTCTCATAGTAAAGGCTTACCGGTTAGCTAGAGTAGAAGAGGTAGAGGTAGAGCAACTCTAAGTGGGAGAGCACCTTTAGGTGGGAGAGTAGCTTTAGGTAGGGGGTTAGCGTTCTAGGGGTTTTAATACGAATTAAAGTTGCCTTCCGAAGAATATGGGTTGTTTTTAGGTTTTTATAGTTAACGTATAATCTCAGCTTCCGTCTATATTAGTTCTTCTATACTAGCAATAACAGCCTAAATATTGCTAGCAATTAGGTTACCATTCTTAGTAACGTATACCCCATTCCTACGGAGGAAGTCTTAAAAATCCTAAACAATATAAACGTTGCTAAGTGCCTAGGTATTAGCAGTCCATCCTATAAAATCCTCCCTAAAATACTCCTATAGTTGTAAATTAGCGTAGTATTTATTTCGGTAGAATATAATATAGTGTAGGAGAAAGCCGTTAACTTGTTTTACGGTATAAGTTATTATATTAAAGGCGAATTCGTCCTAATCTTCATCGATAAGTTTCGCGTACTTAGCTACCCCTAGTAGTAAGGAGTCTTTCTAGTTATTTAAAGTAGGCGTAGCTATGTTTTCGGAGGGAGGGAAGTATTATTGGTATAGGGATTGTCGTTTGGTACGCGTTCGTGATGTGTATTTGTCGTTTAGTACGCGTTTATTATTTAGTACGCGTTCGGACGTGTATTTGCGATTATAGGGCTTAGGACCAGTTCTGGCCTTAAATCGCGAAGACTCGTAAAGCGTGTTGTTCTACGTAATGGACGCAAGAATCCGTAATCTTAGAAAGGCTTAGGACTAGTTCTGGCCTTTTAGATCCTTAGATTCGTGGAAGAGTTCTATTTAAGGTTTAGGACCAGTTCTAACCTTAAAAGACAGCTTCCTTTAGCACGAGTAGCACTGGTATAGTGGCTCGTCTCTTTTTGGTGATACCTAGCTGTTCTATAGTATAACAGTAAAGTTAACTACTAATTAGTATTGGTTACACAAGGGGATATCACGTAGCTACGGTTCGTAGATAGTATAATGATTGTTGTTCTGTATTCTTCTTAAAGAAAGGGGTGAGGAACTTAAGGTTCCTCACCACGCTAGTGCCGCGGCGGCACGTGACGGCAACTTGCCGCACGTAACGGCAACTTGCCACACGTGACGGCAATATGCCTCATATGCCTTTATTCCCAACACTACTAAGGTAATTAAATTAACTAATTACGATTTTCCATCCCCGGGATAGAAAATCGCCATTAGCTTGCTTAGCACTAGCGCCTTAGCGGCCCTTAAGATCTGACTTATAGCTTGTCTACTGCCCGTCAAAAGGCCGTATAGTTTATTTTGCGGACCATAAGCAGAACTTACGGCTAGCTTAGGGCACCGTTTAGAAGGCAGCCTAGACGGCACCTTAGAGGGATTTCCTATGTATTTCCTTACGTGTTTTATGGTTCTATTAAGGCAATTACGAAGGCTATATATAAGTGGTTTTATTTTCTAAGTACCGCTAGTATATAATTATAGCACCTAGTATATAAACGCGTATTTACGCGTTTATGCACTAACTACCTACATGCTAACTAATTAGGGGGGAGGCGCGTTAGTATATAGACCACGTAGTCTACCTTAATAGAATCGACAGTTACTACTATCCCAAAGAGCATATAATACTATACGTATTTCGTGCCCCGGGATACGACTCACTCGTGCTATTAAGTTAGTACAAATACTTTTCTTATTAAGCCCTAAATTCTATTAATAATATACTCCTTTTAGAGTCTTAATACTAAGCCTTTAGCTCTATTATACCCCTATATTATTCCCTTATAAAAATCTTTAATAAAATCTTCTATAATATCTCTTAGAATATATTTATTTATTCTCTATTTATACTCGTCTATTTCTATATCCTTAAATTATACTTCTTAAAACTTTCTTATTTAATTACTTTCTAGTAACTTATATTCCTAAATTACTATAAGTTTTAGGTAATTATATTTAATTAATCTATCCTTATCTTTTCGTAGTATTGCTTCTAATAGTTTTTTTATTATTCTATAATTTAGCCTTTCTACTAAGTGCGTCTACTCTTATATTTTCTATATCCTTAGTATACTAAATCTTAAAATAATATTCTATAAGTATCTCTACCTATTTAACTTATTTATAGTTAAGTCCTTTTATTATTAAGAACTCCGTTAAGTTCTTATAGTCTATTTTAACTATAAATAGTTTCTCTATACATTATAAAATGCTCTCTATCCCTTAAGTGCTATAACTATACCTAATAACTCCTTATTATAATTGTGATAGTTTAGTTCTAATAGTGTTATTTTTTAACTATAGTATACTACTAAGTGCCATGAATTTTTATACTTTTATAGTAAATATGCTCTTAATATAAAGTCTAATATATCTATTTCTATAATCATTTTTAGACCTAATTAATAAATCTTAAGGATTGGTTCCTAGATAAATAATTTCTTAAGTTTCTAAAATAGCTTCTTTTGCTTATCTCCCTATACCTATAATCTTTCTTTTTTTATTAGTCTTATAAATAGCTTAATACTTATTAACTATTATACTATAAACCTTCTATAGTAGTTATAAACCCCTAAAAAAATACCTAGAAGAAACCTTTACCGCACATGCAACCTTACTAAAAGGTAGCGCCACACTTCAAAACTTACGCATACCCATCTTACTATCAAAAACAATCGATTTTCTAACTTTTAAGACTTATTTCCTACTGCTTAGCAAGCTAGAGGTAGATTTATTTGTCGTTTTACTCCCTTTCCCCTAACAGAAAATTCTTCT
>Ga0307515_10006657_pt1 | contig 23033 bp, 18 predicted proteins | sample 17_EM_MG_FD_194513 | JGI IMG/M metagenome (GOLD analysis project Ga0307515, IMG submission 194513) | Populus trichocarpa ectomycorrhiza microbial communities from riparian zone in the Pacific Northwest, United States - 17_EM | ecosystem: Host-associated > Plants > Roots > Unclassified | place... | reverse complement strand
AGAGGAGTCCGAGGGGGAAACTGTGGGACATGCTGGTCTATGGACTTTTTGGGCCTCAAGAACCCGAACCGGTTGCTCTTAGAAGCTCTTCCGGTGGCCGAAGACCTAGTCGAAGACCCGCTCGATATTGAGCCCCAATACCGCTGGAACTCTTCGCTGTTGCGGAAAACATCCAGATTCGGCTCATCCGCGTGGCCGAGCTGAGATGCCGTTTCCAATTCATGGAGTTGTGCCGCCTTGCTCTGTAGCTTCTTTATATTCCGCTGCTCTTCGGTCTGCGCGTCCGGCTTGTATACCCTCACTTGCAGATTGTTCCTATCGAAGATTGTCCCCTTCTTGACCTTCTGTGGTGCCGATGTCGAGATCGATGACGCGGAACCCGCGGAACTTCCACTGTTGGCGGAATAAACGCTATTGGCTCTGTCTCTCGCGGTAGTTGGCCTGTCGCTAGGGATAGACTTTGCGCGCTCGCGGGGGGCCTCTACGGGAGTAATCTGCTTTTTGGCTTCTTTATAGCAATTTTGGTCAATGATGCCGGCGTCACGGGCTTTCCGGAGGTCCCTTCGATCAACCATATATTTTTCGCGGACCTTTTCCTCTCGGAGGGCTTTCTTGTAGACCAGGTAGGACATATTGCGAAAAGTTGTCGTGGCGTGCAGTGTTTTTTTTAGTCAGGCAGAAGAGTTGCGTGCGAGCATCATCAATTATAAATGAAATAAATATTCCGGATGGCAGCTTAATGTACGAGCTGTTGCATCGCCGGGCACCACCACCTGCAAATGCAACCCCCCGCTGCCGCCCGCGCTCTCCCCTCTGCCCTCCCCTCTGCCCTCCCCTTCTCTGTTTCTCGTTAATGCATCGAGAGCAGACACTACAGACTGTCATATGTCACTCACGCTGTGTCGCTCATCCGCGGGCGCGGATCAACCAGTTTGCTGGATTGGTTAGTGCACGTTCCGGTGACGATCAAAATGATTGGTGGCGCTTGCGAAGCCGCAAAGCACTAGCCTGTCCCAAGAACCGTGAACATGCAACTGCATTGAGCCATGCGTGCGAGCGGGATGGGCGGAATCCAAAGCTGTGTGGACGCCCAATGCATTCGTGCTGTAGGCCCAGTGCCGTGTGCCGGCACCCCGGCTCCGCTGAGGACACCTCCCATCGTGATATCTGTGCACCGTCCATAGCGAATTTTCCGGAACTCGGAACTGCACAATTATGCGGTGTAATGGCACCTTCACCACAGCAACAAAGTCTACGAGGTGGCAGTTCCTGCGGCTGGGGAAGACCCCCCACGAGCACCCCCCCCCCCACGTGGGCAATAGCGCCGGCTGAGTGGTTCTTGGGCCGCAGTTGTCATTATTGAAACTGCAGAAATTGGCGAAGTATATAACACACCCCGACATCTCGGGTTTGACGTGCAAAAGAGCGGTCCCCTCCCCGATTGAATGAAGCTCTGTGAGCCAATCAGGCACGGCACGACTTCAACCAAAACACCTCCATTAACGCGCCGGGCAAAGCAAATATTTATACCTCATCCCGAACTGAATGTCTCATACGCGTAACCGTTCTGTAACACCTTTACTGTGGTGCAATGCAATTGACGAAACCGGCGGGAGTGATGCCGCGACAAACCGGAGTGACGCCGCAACGAATCCGGTCTTGCGCTTCGACCCGTGCTTGGTGAGTGCATCAATTTGCACAGGCCATGGTAGAAGCGAATCCTATCAGGCCTGGCATCTAGATCTACACCCTACCTATATGGAGTAAGTTAAAGGCTAACTAATGAACCGTACCTGCTGCGGCTACATGCTGTAGGGCAAGCCAAGGAAAGAGACTGGGGATGATATGTCAAGTGTCAGGGGAGTATAAAGCGTGATGATGATTCTAGAACGATATCAGGAGCAGGCCTGGGAGATCCGCGGGGCTGTCTAGATCTGTGTACTTGAATATAAGTTAGGTAACTATGAAACAATGCACTGGTAGAAGACCCTTGGAATTAAGCTTTGATTGAACGTAAACGGCTGTTTATTGGTTGTATTGGCATAGCTAGTACGGTGACGAAGTAATTCACGATATATGCCACAGCAACCAGCCAAAAGCCCTTTTCAATTAGAGAAGAGTGTGATATTCACCATCCGGAACCTACAACAAGTGTCGGCAAGTTCATTCCAGCTCTTAGTTGCCTGGGACTTATGCTCGAAGCGATAGATTGGGAAGGTGAGGAAATTAGAGTACTAGGACGGTAAAAATGCAAATTCTACGATTAACGAAGACCAGCTCCTCGCTGATCCCCGTTGCCAAGCAACTCGATTGATCTCGAAAGTCAATCCAACTCTTGCATTGCATACCAAGCAAAAGCCAAGTGGGTTATCAATTGGCCAAGGGTCCACCCGCTTCAACAACGGTTTGCATATTTTGAGGTGGTGCTATTCTGGTCTCCCTGCTCTTCAACGCTAATGATGGCTCGGAAATAATCGGATGAGCCGTATACAGTGCGGACAGAGCCGGAGGGGGGAATTCAAGGGGATTATTATGCATACGAGATAGTATACCGCATAATCTGGACGAACTGGCTACGTGCAGCTTGCGTACATACCCGACGCCAAATAGCAACTTCTTTCTATCCATTTGCTTTGACGGCGGAGCTAGTTTGGAACCTGGCAAATTAGGTGTGCGTACTGCAGAATTTAATGAATTTGACCGAATTATGCGCCGTTAAAGTTTCTTTAATCGATATTTTTATTGGCGGTGGTCGGTGGCTAGAGCAGGTCTTGGACAAATTTTCACACCTTTTTGCAGCTGGCTACTGTAACGAGCTGGCCGGTCGAATGAAGGAAATCTGGGACCGAACCCAAGATGTGCTCCACTAATAACACTAATTATAATAGTTTAAGCCGATTAATGTTCCACTGTGTCTCTCAAGACTACACAACTCATTGGCTGAACAAGATGCACGCTATTTTCTTCAACTAAAGAGCTTCATCGGTTTTAATCCACATTAAATTCGATCACTTCAAGGGGTCAACTTTAGGCTAGGGCCCAATTGTCAGCATGCAGAGAACATTCCAACAGCTACAGAGTAGAGTAGACACCATACTGAGTATTCTCTTCTTCCTCCTTTCTTTACAGTTTCCCCCCCTCCCCCATTCCACCTTCTCCAGCTGAGACTTAGCTGCAACCGGGGTACATTAAGCACAATGCCGAACTTGCTTCTCGCTACTATCACCCGCTGGCCATTCTCCATCTTCTGTGTTGCACGTTGATGCTAGAGGGGTAAGCAGGGTTATGTGAGGGGGAAAATATGGGGGAGGGGGAGTGAGACGGAAGAACAGCCGTGGGGGTATCCAAAGGGATATGGAGATAGACGGCAGGGGGTCCGCCTGTGGGGAGATCTGCGAGAGCATGTGGGAGGGGGGATTGGATCTCGAAGACTTTTCGGTTTCAAAATACTCATACTATCCGATGATATAGCACTGGAAGCCTTTCAAGATTTGGGAGTTTGTGAAGCAAAAAATTTACTCGCCGTAAGCACTGAGCATGAACCAGGGTATCCACCCTTGTTGGCGGTGCTCGGAGGCAAACCAGGAGTGGCAATGATTGAAAGTTTCCTACTTACTCAGCTAAGCTTCCATGCTGCATATTCTGGTTACAAATGCTTGCAGCGAGTACGAAGGTCCAAACCCATTCCCACAACGTCTTTTTGTTCTAAACCAAAACTGCCACAGGTTTTTAGGCCAAACTCAGCGAATTCTGCCCCTCCCCGTCCCAAACTTTTGGTACTTCTAAAATTCATAATAAGAGTAATAAAGGGCTCTTCTAGGGAGGACCAGAACTAAAACCTAGCGTGTGGGTTTCCAGATTCTTGTGCTCTAAGCTCGGTTTAAGACTCTTCTAAACTTCGTTCCAAACACACAGGAAAGCCCTTCAAGAGTTAGTTTGCTACTACTCACCTTGGGATCGAGGTTGATCACCGCACCTTCGCGTAATCTTATAGCTGACTGGGTAACGTGATCATTGGTAAGTGGGTTCACATCGTTCTTGACCAAGTACTGTTGTGATAAAGTGGGAGCTGTTCCTTACTGTTCAAAAACCGGTAGAAATGAGCATCAATCTCCAAAGCCGTTTTCGAGTGAACTTCCACGGTCTATTTGTTGATTATAACCAGCTTTCACCGTCGAGAAACCAATTTTATCCGTTGGACAAGAATATATCTTCGTTCGTAAAAGCTTTTGGACCTAAAAAATCCACACTAATATCAATAACATTCAGGCCCGATAAAACCGCAAATCACCTTGAATAGCTTGCGGGAATCCCATTAAAGTTAGGAACCAGTTCTTTATTTGCTCAGTGGTCTTTGAGGAGGGTAGTTGAGAGCTGAAAGGGCTTTCGAAAATCATATTTCAGGACCACGGTTGATCCTTTATGAACGAAAGGATAACGACTAAGTGGACTACGCATTTAATAGCTGGTACCACGAAGTTGAGCAACCTTAGAAGTTGGGCGAAGTTCTCCAAACCCCGCAGTGAATGATGGCAACAGGAACTCTTGTCATAGAACGTAGACGCGGTGCTTCATACACTGCATAAGTTCAGTCAAGATAAATTGGAAACTTATATATAGAGTGGCCTTTGCCCAGGAGCGATCCAGTGGGAAGCATCGGCTGGTCAGTCATTGCACACACTATAGACCCCATATCTAGAACTTCTAAACGCATATGCATCTCGACCACTGCGGTAATTCGTGGTTATTCCTATTCTAATGGCTCCGTGTAGGCTTGTAACTTTGTGCGGGCATTTGCAAGGCCCAGTTATCCTTGGGGGCGAAAGCATCTTTTTCTCAGACGAAGACCCGCTAGTGGTAAGGGCGTCTCAGGCGGTAGGCAGTATTCCATTATCAGTGATGAATGCAATGCATCATGCTCGCCACCATGCTTCCAAATCCTGAAGGCCACTGCAAATGCATGGATGGGTCAGCGAGACATTTATCCCTCTGCTCTGCAGGATTACCGGCTTGCTCTTCCACCCAACCAAAACCCTCCAAAAATCTCCCAAACAAATTTCTCCGTCTTATCCTGAGCTTCTATATAAATTGTGCAAGTCATTGTGCATGGCTTGACGCAAAAGCCCCTTGTTCGATTTCTGGGGGCTTTGCAATATCATGGTGATAGTTACTACGTTTCTGAGCGGGTGATATTGTAGTAGTTACAAATTGACATACTGAGCTTGAATCGAGCTTCTGGAGTCAGCTGCAGCATTTTCATCCAATGCCTCAAAGACAAATTGGCTTGATGTGGGAAGGAGAGTAAAATGCGATGGAAATTGAAACAGTAACTGCAGTTTACATTTCAGGGGAAGTTACTAATTTCATGGCCAGAGGATACTACGCTGTATACTAAATATTAGCTGAAATGCAAAAAAGAAGCCCCACGCCGGGCTCGAACCGGCAGCCTTTAGATTAGAAGTCTAACGCGCTACCATTGCGCCAGCAGGGCGAAGGATGGGTTAGGGTTCCTTAAATAAGTTGTAGCTTCCTCATATATGTAGGTATGTACAGACACCTGTGGTGCATACAAAAAATACAAGCACACTAACTCCGATTCCCATTTATCAACTCACTACTACAAAGCCCACACTTCTAATCCCAGCATCCCCAAGACCAACAAGCCTACCCATCTTAAATTCTTTAACATGTCCAAGCTCGCGGCTCGGCTGCAGATGTACCCTTGAGCCCTCCAAAATGCGCAGTCTACACTTCCTCCTCCCCCTCCTCCTCCGCCACCGCCAGAAACTTTAACATTACCGCAGTTCCCCTTTGGAGCTGCAGTTTTACCCGATCCACTCCTGGAAACATTATCTCCCGGATCGGGAAATTCGACATCCGCCCCTTCTTGTGTAGTACATCCGTTTGAGAGGTTTGCCAGGAAGATCTGGGGACCCAATGCGCGTTTCTTATTAGCGAAAGGGAAAGCGTTAAATTTTTTGCGTTCCATGAGACGCCGTCGTCCACTGCCTATGGTTATTACTGCACAATTCATGTAGAATTCTCGGTTCCCTGTATTGTTGAGCCATGACCTGGAGAGAGAGGTTAGAAGGAACTTAGGGAGGTACGGAGCGAGACGCGTATGTACCATGCAAGTAAGGCGTCGCCTTTTGGAGCTCCTTGCGGAATCGTAACGCTGAATGTTTGGTCACTTCCTGGCTCTGGATGCACACAGCCACCGACAAAAGACTTGATGACCTGGAATGTTTTGCCGCCGTCGAAGGAGAGCGATATTTGGCAGGACCCACCGGCATGAGTTGCAGAGCCTTCAAGTCTGCTGTCTGTTAGCGAATCAAGTTACTATCGTCCAGAGATAAACAACTTACCGAATCTTGTATGTACTGCCAGGAGAATAATTTGCGACTGACTGGCCCTGTGGTGTTCCAAGATCGGTGTGATATCCTTTGCATGGGTAGTTGCTTCCCGAAGCCGACAGTGGGGAGAGGTAATCATAATCCGCTGTCGTTGTATATGGGTTGGATTTGTGGCGTAGGGAAGGTGGGTCCACCATCGCCATATGTGCCGAGGCGTAGGAGACGATCATCAGGAACACTAGGACCGTACATAGCCGTAATTGCGGGGTACCCGCTTCCATCTTGAAGAACTAAAGTGGATGTTATATTTGAAAAGTGATCATTGATGTGGTTGTAAGAAACCCGCCAAACTGTCTCCCTGACTGGGAGGTTTCTGGTCCTTATTAGCCATTTAAACAATCTCAATTGCGCTGCTGTCTCCTCGAACTATTGGAACTATCAACCGTGCTATAAGGGTTTAAACATATTCTTAGCATGGTTGGAGCCGTGGTGTTTTCAATACGTGATGTGCTGGCAACAATCGGGGTTTTTCCCCTGAGCTGTACTGTACAGCTGGCGGTAAATGCAGGAACCACTGAATTCCCCACCTCGCTTCTGTTCCCCACAACACGCTGTTTCAACATCCTGCTGTTCTTTCCCCACCGTTGTCCTTGAATAGGTACCTAGGTATTTAATATATGAATCCATCAGACATCGCGCATGGACCTCGCTGTTGTGTTTTAGAAACATCCCGTGTTAGCGCTCGCTTCTCCGATTTTTCTCATGCAGGTCATCCGAAGATCCCGCATTGAAACCCCGGTTTATTAAAAAAAACCCCCCCGCCTGTGTCGGCTGGAATGGCTCGGCTGGGACTGTATAGCGTCACAGAGTCTTGTCCAGACTTAATCCCTGCACTTAGTGAAGATACAAAACCCCCCACGAAGATCTAAGTTCTTAACAGCAAATGCCTGTTGGCCAGGCGAGCAGGCGAGTCTTATAAGAACCAAGACTACGGTAAAGCTCCTTGCTGCACCAGGAATCCAAACTCAACATTTGCATACCCCTCAATTCTCAATCCAACCATGTCGACTATGGTATTGAATGCGAATAACTCAAAAAGGCTTGTTACAATGCTAGTTCAAAATCCAAAGCACCGGATAAAACCATACAAAAAAGTCTCAGCTGCAGATAGGTTTCGATTGTTAATTCGTCAAAAGTGCTTTATGACTCAGTACAAGGGTCAAGTATGGCAATGCGGGCACCGCCGATGTAACTTTTGATGATTTCTCGCAGTGAATGGGTACTTTAGAAGTGCAGTACTAAGTCGATCCTTTTCCCGGTCACGAGTACATGCTACAAGAATCCAGCGGGATGGGATGGGGCAATGAGAGATATCCGGTTGCAGCGTTATCTCCTTGCATTCATGAGCTGCAAATAGCCCTTTTTTGCACCTTGCACAAGTTGGAATTCATATCTCGCTGCCACCGGCAACAACAATGTAGCTAGCTCTACGTAGTGATAGCGGCAGTTCTTGGTGTTAGATTAGATGGTGGTCAACCTAATAAAGCAGACGGTAGTCTCAGAGAATAGATATTTCTGGGATTTGCAGAGACAGCCACGGTGCCATGAAGCGCCATCAAATCCATATATGTGAAAAAGGTGGGTGATTATCTCCGGATAGACGCAGGACGCACGCGATCGTAGCCCCACGCGGTTTGATAAATCATAACATAAGACTCCTCTCAACTTAGAAAATACATCAAACATCTCCAAGAAAACTGTAGTGAGGTTTTATTAACGGCCCCTTACTTAAAAAGCAATCCCCACATAAACGAAATAGGAAATCCGAGGGACTTGTAAGCTTCAAAGCAAACATCTCGTTGTTTGCTTCACCCAGCTGGGCGCTGCAGGTGCCCGTCCAGTGGCATTTCTTTTGACGGTGTGCATGAGAGGGCACGTCTTATATTCAAAAGACCTCCCTTGGTCAATTCCCGTCACCAAAGCGAATAATAAAACACCCAAAGAATTCACCCAACCATCGAAACGAAACTCTTCACCCCTCCCTTGGCGATAGTACGCAGCTCTTTCAATAGCCTCCATAGCTCAGAGACACTGTGCCGCTCGAATCCTGCGACCGCCGGACGAAGCAATTCTACGAATTCCATCTCGACTTTGCACCCGCCGTAGTAACAGCCAGTATATCGACAGTACAGGTTGATACACGGAAACAGTATTCAATCCATACCCACGCGACAGTCAGATGGGCAATCGACAAGATGTGTCAATATAAACTCAGAATATATACCTGCGGCGATTCCTACATCCTTCGAGAACCCACCTACTGTAGCAAATGCCCCAACTGCAACGAGTTTGAAGTTGTGGAAGAGACAAGGCATTCCGACGATTGCTATGCCTGCAGAAGGAATCCAAAGAGACGAATGCTACCTGCTATTGCGAGAGGGATTTATGCCGCACGTTAGTGGCGGTGGGATCTCTATGCAACCCTTTTCTGACTATTGGCATAGAGGTTCAGGTAGAGGACGTACAGGCCGGAAATTGGAAACCTCACGGGTGGCAAGTCCGAGGCATTCTGTGGGATGAAATCAGTTGACTCCTTACTTTCTATATTTTCTTTCTGCTGTCGGGAACATTTGAGCGCGGCTGATACACAGGCTTGCTGATTTCTTGCATTTTGGTGCTTCTTATCCTTGTTTCTGATGGGCGTCTAGGAGGTACCGGGTTAGTGATTTCGCTGTATAGTATTTAGTGGGAGGTTGTGTTTTGTTATGAATGAGCAAACTTTTGAATGTAAAGGGTCGAGTGAGATGGTTCGGTCATTATTCTTCGACAACAGAGATGCACAATCTATCATTCGAAAAACACATTCGACTTCAAGAAGCACATCAATTATGTTCTCTCACCACGGTGGTATCCATAATGTTCAATTATAGGCACTTGAAGGTAGTGAAATTCACCATTGAGCACTTCGTCGAATTTGTTGCTCCCTAAGTTATTAGGGTTCGACCTTAGTGTTTGTGACTATTGGTATCATGTGAGACACACAATTGTTCTTGGCGCTAATTCTAGTTCCGAGCTCACTATTACAACACCAGCTAAATTTCACGCGAGTACTAACGACCAGCAACAACCCCCCACGACAAACAACGAGACCTTCCAACCCAGTCTCCCAAATCGACAAACATGGCCCGTGGACCGTAAGTTATCGCTCGGACGCTGCACTTTTCTCGAACGATCTACGGACAATCGGCACGTTGGGTACTCGAAAGATTGGAGATTGGTGGTGAGGTGTGCAGAACGCCTCAGGGAGATGGGCGATATGATGGCCCGAACACTACATCCACAAAGAACCAACAACCTTCAATCTTGAGAGCGATCTCAGTGTGGCATTGCTCCATCGGCTTTGGTTATACCATTGAAGACAGCGCTAACATTGCGTAGAAAGAAGCACTTGAAGAGACTTAATGCTCCTTCGCACTGGCTCCTTGACAAATTATCTGGAGCTTACGCACCTCGCCCTTCGCCTGGTATGCTCGCTTCATTACGAAGTAGTCTCCGTACCTCGTCGCTGACGGGTATTGTTCATCAGGTCCCCACAAGTTGAGGGATTGCATGCCTCTCATTGTTTTCATCCGAAACAGACTGAAATATGCTCTTAACGGACGGTATGGACTTATGCTTCTCCCTTCCCCTGCGCGAACTAGTACTAATACTAGGCGCAGTGAGGTCAAGGCAATTGTCATGCAGCGTCTGATCAAGGTCGACGGAAAGGTTCGCACTGACCCTACCTTCCCCGCCGGCTTTATGGACGTCATCTCTATCGAGAAGACTGGTGAGCACTTCCGTCTCGTGTACGACACCAAGGGTCGTTTCACCATCCATCGTATCACCGAAACCGAGGCTTCCTACAAGCTGTGCAAGGTCAAGCGGGTCCAGCTCGGAAAGAAGGGTATTCCCTACCTCGTCACTCACGATGCCCGCACTATCCGTTACCCTGACCCCAACATTCGTGTCAACGACACCGTCAAGGTTGATCTTGAGACTGGAAAGATCACCGACTTCATCAGGTTCGACACTGGTACTATCGCCATGGTTACCGGTGGTCGCAACATGGGTCGTGTTGGTGTTATCACCCACCGCGAGAGACACGATGGTGGTTTCGATATTGTTCACATCAAGGACGCTGTTGACAACACCTTTGCCACCCGTTTGAGCAACGTCTTTATCATTGGACAGGACAAGCCATGGGTGTCCCTGCCCAAGGGCAAGGGTGTTAAGGTACATAATCTTTATCCCCGCAGTACCTCACGACAAGGTTACTAATATTAGAAACAGCTCTCCATCGCCGAGGAGCGTGACCGTCGTCGTGCTGCCGCCCTCGCCAACTAAGTGCAATCGTAGCAGGAAAAAAAAGCTTCTTTTTCACGAGACATGGTGACATTTGGGAATGGTTCTGGGTTGGATTTGTTCTCTGTTTCTAGGTGCCGGGAGCGGGAATATAAATAGTCCAAAAAGTTCTTCATGGATACGGAGTTTCAAGGCTGCATTTATACTCATTCAATATAAACTCACGCTGTGATGATTGATGGCCCAAAGATTGCTATTATTCAATTCTACTTGTCACTAGAAGCCACATTTCTTTAACCGATTTGCTCTTTGCGTCTCATCCAATTTTGCGTTCTAAGGTTGTCCAACAAATCAACGACAAAGCAAGGATGTGTCCTCTACAAGTCGTTGCTTTTGGGATTGCTATATCTAATTGGAATCATGACTATCGTATCCAGAGTGCTTTGTTCCTAGGGTTTCCATTGCTTGCTCGTCAAACCAAAAAGCGGCTAGTTTGCGAAAGTATACCTGAAGTATGGTGAAGTTCTCTACCACGTGGCTTGGCAATTTTCAAACACTCGTCGTCATCGTTTCACAACGACAATTGTGGTTGCTTCCCCAACCCTGTATCTGCATCTCAGTACCATTACCACCAGAATGAACCTGTGTTTGAGCCTCCACCTGCCCCTCCGGAGTGCTCCGCGCACTGTTACTTCAACGTCGCCGCAATTCCTTCGTCTCATCCAGCAACAACGCGGATTCCAGTCGACGCCGGCGAGGCTAAAGTTCAAGACCGTCGAGCAAGCAAAGGCGCGGTATCGTAGTGGTGTTAGTTTTCTCGTGGTCCCAACGGCTTGGGGGGCTTAGTACTAAGAGGCTGATTGGAATGAGGACATAGCCATTCTCATGGAAAGCAGGATTGCTCTTCGTCGCGTCCGGCGTAGGACTTGCTATCTACTTTCAGACAGAGAAGGAGCGCATGCAGAGAAAGCGGATCGCTGAAATGTCAAAGGGCGTGGGTAAGCCCAAAGTCGGGGGCCCGTTTACGGAGTTGGTGGATCACAATGGGAAGGCTAGGAGTGACGACGAGTTTTTGGGAAAGTTTAGACTGGTGTGTTGACCTCCGGTGATATAGTGGCTGCGGCGGGACTTGATGAGTCGGAAATTGCGCGAGATGCTGATACGGAGTGGCTGGGCGACAGGTTTACTTCGGGTTCACGCATTGCCCCGATATCTGCCCGGAAGAGTTGGACAAAATGGCGACCATGATTGACTGTGAGAACCCTGTGACATTGGAAGGACACTGGTGCATAGGGCAGTCGATTGTCGAAAGTACCGCCTGATATACTGACGCTGGGTAGTGATTAAGAAAACCCACGGAAATCTCATGACGCCAATCTTTTTAACCTGTGACCCGGCGCGGGACATCCCCGAAGTTGTGCGTCCAGACCGATTCACCTCATCTGCTTTACGATTCCCCACTGGAGAGTCCTGTTCTCGAAATATGACCAGCTAACGGGGCATATTTGCGGATTACAGATGAAGGAATACCTCGAAGAATTTCATCCCGACCTTGTTGGTCTCACGGGTATGTGATCACATTACTCCCCACTAAAACACCGGCAACTCTGTGCGGCTAAGATTACTCTCTGCTGTAAAACGGTTCTGCAATTCGGGATTGGGGGTTTGCCACCTTCTCTGAACGAAATGGTATTGAACATTGGAACACAGGTACCTACGACCAGATCAAACAAATATGCAAAGCTTACCGGGTGTATTTCTCGACACCACCTGGGCTCCAGCCCGGACAGGATTACCTAGTTGATCACTCTATTTACTTCTATCTAATGGGTACGTTCTTTCTTTTCTCAGATTCTTTTCGATAAGTTTTTCTTTGTTCCGTGCATTATCGACGGGACCCCATGCAGTATAAAATAGGTGAGCGGCTCCGTGGGGCTGGCCAATGATCACAGAAGATCAAGCTGGCTCCCACGGTACCAATTCACCTTCCTTCTGCACTACTGTGGGTACTATGCAACAGAAGTCGTTTCGTAACCAGACGTAGACAATTCAGAACCTCTTGATCTACGTTGCGCGTAAATGCAGATTCAAAAGCGGCCGAGACTGATGGAAGCCATGCTAGATCCTGAGGGCGACTTTGTAGAAGCGTTAGGACGTCAACATACTCCAGAGGCGGCCGCAAGAGTCATTGGGGACCATATAAAGGATTGGAAAAAGCCGCTACGGAAGGATTGATGAAGTCTATACAGTGGAAATGTATATAAATAGATAGATCAATCAGGGGGAAAGTGCTTTAGATGTATTTGTACAAGTAGAATCTTCTCGTCACTCCAAATATACTCGATAGCGTACATGCTGGGAAGCGGGTCATCCACTATGGAAATCCTCCTCCTAATCCAGCTATACTAACCAGATTGGGGCTGGGAGAGAAAGCTCCAAAGATCAAATCTATAGCGCTGAATTCGCTTTCGGATCAATAGATGCTATGTAATAGAGGTGATTTACTATTCGAACTCACCTGGCTCTCCACCCTCCCCATACAAGCTACAAGGATGAAAGACCTCCAATTTTTCCCACAAGGGTACACGCCGATCCTCCAGACTGTGAACGACGACATCCAGTGCAATACTAGGGCCCACGGTCTGATATGAGGATTCGCAGATCAGCGATATCAACCACTCAGAGCGTTGATACTGAAGTTTAAGTAACTATAAATGAAACAGATAACCTTTATGAAAGAACCGAATGGCCAACTTTATGTTGCGGCCAATAGTTGTGGCGAAATTCCAACGCCTATACCCAATACAAAACTTGAAGCCACTCATATTTTCATTCCCTACACGCTCACGAAGGGCGAATTTGTGTAGTTTTTGATATCACTTTAGTACAGTGTGGTAGGATCTTCACCGTGGCAACTGCAACAAATCCGCCCTTCATGAGGGTGTAGAGGATAGATGTCTCGACCCTACTCCGATCTCATCCTGTTTTGTAGGTTCAGATATTTGTTTTTTCTCTAAGAATTGGGTGATATTATATGGATTGAGAAGCACATCTATAACCTTAAGCTTAGTCTCCCAGGCCTCAGAAGCTATCCCTGTGCATGGTCCGTTCTGGAGCGCCGAGCTTCAATGTTATCTTTGATACATATGTATTTACTAATTCTATCAATGGTAACTACATTCTAAAACTTTTTTTAACTCGAGTGACATGCGATGATTGGATGCTGTAGAAGCCCTATTCCAACCACCGAAACTCGCTCATAAGTCTTAAGTAAACTTAAACCAAACGCTTGCCACTCTTAATAAACGTGGGGGGTGAGATAAATACTGTGGTTCCATCGGCTTTTGAAACATGAGTAATCGGAGAATTGTGTGCTTCCCTAGATATCACTAAACGCCCCGGGCGCGGCGGTCGGTTTCCCCATTAGTCACTCAGTGGCAATTATTACACTACAGTGACAAACCATCCGATTGCGAAAGCCCCCCAGTTGGGAATGCCACACACACCAAGGTTGCAACACAACCCTTGTCGAGATTTAACCAAGCAAAACTACTAGATTCGCAGCTGAGGGGCTTTCGCAATCGGGTGGTCTGTCACTGTACTGTAGTCTTTCCAGCTCTCTTCATTGTCCGATGCTATACACATCACCGATGTGTAGAGAGGAAGATAAAAAATACTGCGCGAGCCACAAGTGTTGAACTTTGGGATGAGTAGGTATGTATTAAAACACCTCATTTTACTCTCTTAACACAACCTCAAAAATCCATCGGGTAAACGAGAAAATATAGGAAAACAAACTCTGCTCCTAAACTCCCAAGGAAAATCCAATATACCCCCACAGAATCTACCGTTCTCCACTCGGTCCATCACTACAATGCAGCCCCCTGCGTTACCCACGAATCTAGTCCCCAACCCCCCTCATATCCAAGCCCAAACCCGGCACTGCCACTGCTTCCAACCTCCTGAATCATTTCAAACAGACCTCTGCCATCCATCCCCGCCGTCATCTCTACTCGGGGTTGCGCCTCCAAGAACCCGCCGTTTCTAAATATGGGATCAATTTCCTGGTGCTGCGGGGAATACGCCATCACTTCGTAATGCTGTCTGTAAGCGTTGTGTTCTGGGTTGGGAGTGGGATGATGTAGCAAATTCGCAAGGCTGGCTGGTACTGGCGTGGTGGTGGGATACTCATTTGTAACCCAATCCGGTTGCTGAGTGCCTGAGCGGAAGCGCTTTGCCGGACGGCGGTGCGAGGAGGAACGAGAGGCATAGTCGGTGCTGCAGAGCTGGACGGTAGAAGAGGCGAGGGAGTCAAAAACATCTCTACACGTCTGGGCGGCTGGACACCGCTCAATCATGGAGGATAAGACGTCGACGCAAGCTAAAGTGTGAAAGTCAATTTGGTCGATGGTTGTAGCAGCGCGAACTTCTGGTGACTGCCATAGTGCACAGAGATACGAGGTTCCTATCATTCAAATAAGTAGTTGTTGGAGGAAGAGGTGGGGTGTGAAGACAGACCGGCCATGAAAAGGTTATGACAAGCTAGCCAGGAATAGTTGATGCTTTTTTCTCTGTGGAGATGGCGATATGCCTTAATGATCTTGCTACCTGAGTCTGCAATGATTTCATATGCTTCTGTTGTTGGTTGGGGAACTGCAGGACAGAGGCCATAAAGCAGAAGGCGAGTTTGTTGGTAGTTCAGGTCTATAAATGAGAGATTATAACCACATCCCGCTTCGCCCTGGTTTTTCGGCGCGGTATCAATCCAGTGTTGAAGTCTGGCTTCCATATCCCGCCGCCAGCCCTCAAGTGACTGAAATCGCCGAGGAACTTCAGAAGTTTGGTAGAGTATCTGCTGGATCTCGCTTTGCAACTGACGGATTCGGAACATGTGGAGGGAAATAGTACGGGATGGCTTTCGTCCTAGGGGTTGAGGACGAATACCAGAGATGGTGATACACTCGTCGTCGACATCAACGGGGAAGGGTGTTCTTATGGCATCGTCGGCAATGCCGAAGGGCCGGCCAAGATAGACACAAACTTGACGATCCAAAGAGTAGGTGCACCAGAATAACCTTCGACGCTCATCGAGGGAAACGGGGTCAAAAATCTTCTCTGCTTTGGTATTCTCTTGGTGGAGTCCTATGTCAACTGCTAGTCGCAGTGCAGCACCAAGGACATACCATACTGTAATTGAGGTTAGAAGCAAGTTGGAAGGAACAATGGGGAGGGATACTACATGCCTCCTGGGGCTGCGGGACGCATTAGGGAATAAAGAGCAAGGAGTAGAACACCCTTTAAGCCATCCAATCGGTTGTTCGAAAGCGAAACGGACATAAAAAGACAGTCCATATGTTGCATTGCAGCTGCATGGTATCTCTCAGGCAGATTTTCGGTGCTTTGTGACATAGCTGAAGCAATAGCAAAGCACATGAATGCAAAATAAAGGTCCGCAGAATGTTGTATTCGGTCAAGATATAGGTTTCCAGAACCTTCCCGCCCGAGGTCGCCAGGTGTTGTCATTCCTTCTATCTCCACGCGATCACACACTCTGCGAAAGACAGCTTCGAACTGAGGTCTAAACAGTATAGGGAACTGTGGGTTTGCCTGCTGAAAATATGCCTTCACTCCTCGCAAACATCAACACCAGGCCACCAATTTATGATCCTCACCACGGCATCACACCCGACAAAAAACCGAAAGCGTAAAACGAAAACGGGATGTAGCCATACCTCCAGCAGGTGGTCTGCAGTTTCTCGATTCGGAAAAGGACATGGCGGTGAGCGTTTTAGACTCCGCGGGATAATGGTGGAGGAGGCCGCAGGATCTGGAGGCATCGACTCTGGAGTAGGGTCCTGATTTGGATATGACAATGGCGGAGTGCTACTGGTCTGTTCCTGCCCATCCTTCGACCTTAATTTCACTGCCGAGAACATAAGTCTAGCAAATCTGCCCCACACAATGTCAGTGAGCAACGCCATAGGCCGGGGAAGCAGTATCGTATACGAGATGCCCGAGCTACCACCCATGAAGCCAGGAGAGCTGGTCCCCTGAACACCCACCAGACCAACCTGGTTCACCAAGTTCTCGATATCAGGTCGTAAATGCAGGGCTTTACTCTCACCAATATCATTTCTTGGAGTCTGATCCCTGCTGCTTCTTTCGGGGTCTCCCATCACAGTGCTACTGGATCGCGAGAAACTCCCTGTATCCGGGCCGTTCCGGCCGTCGTTTCCTGCGTCTCCCCATCCGGGCTGCAGCTGCGGATCAATCGCGACATCATTATTCGCACCCTGCTGCTCCAGTTTTAACTCTTCTTCAAGGTGTTTCACCCTTTTTTCCAGCCAATCTACATAGCTTCGGGGGATTTCGCGTCCCGTCGCCGCATCGATTCCAACACATTCGACTCCCGCCTTCAAGCACGCCGAGCAGCTCGGAAATTGTTGGTCGCATCTCGTTTTCCGCGCTCTGCACCGATTACATGCCTGGATCGATCGCGAAATTGTTGGGCCCCCACCACTGCCGCTACTCTTTGAGCCTTTGCGTTCTGCCGGGCCGGCAAACGTGGTCGCATGCGGTGTAGTGGGAGGAGGGATCTTCGAAGACGAGATCTCGGAGGAGGACGGCGAAGGGCGCTTTCGTGTCGTGGAATCTCCGGGAGAAAGTGGTGGGCGAGGGGATATAGGTGTCTTTGGGTGCATTTCCGTGGACGAGGGCTCGGCTCGGGAGAGTCCGAGGCCACCGATGTACGTACGATTGTATGGGGGCACTAACTAAACGGCGGGAAGATCGAACAGGTACGGCGGACGACGGGCGTTATGCTGATTGTCTGAGGAAGATGAGGTGATCGGGACTGGAAAGACTCGGTGGGCGCGGAGAGCAGCCATTGTCAGCAGCAGAATATCATATCATGTCATATCATTATCTATGCATACTATCTCATCGCCCCTTTCTAGGTTTTCTGCTCGCACAGAAATGCAAGGTGGACAGAAGATGGATGCGGGTATGGGTAGGAATGCGTGTGAGTACAATGATCTGAAAAGCCAGTATTGATTTACCGAACGAACGATAGGAAGCACTGCTGCGCTGCTGCTGCGCTCTCTGAAACACTCGAGTAGTTCTACTCACTTCACTTTTTTTCCACGTGAGGGAGGGAAGATGAGCAATTGCCGAGCAACCAAACGGGGTGGCGGGTTGGTGGTAGCGGGCGGGAGGGTTAGCGGTGTCGTACTTGTCCGATGGGTGATGAGCTCGTAGGAAGGTGTAGCTAGTTTACGTGCATTTTGTCTCCTTCTCTGGCCTTCGGTGCTGACTTTACTTTTTGCGGGCTTTTCTGTCTCGAGATTTATTTGGGCGGCCCCCTCTGGCTGCATCGCATTCAGCGACGAACCCAGCGATAAGTTAAATGGGAACACGGATGCACCCCAACAGCTAACAGCCGAGAAGCTAGCAGCAGCAATGCAGCAGATGTCAAGATGGGAATATGGGGATGTCACCACATTCATGGTTTGTGCGTGTCTCCTGAGGAACCAGCCAGCAATAGCAACGAACCTCACTTGGCACATACTTTTCGCAGCTGCTTAAAATTTACCTAAGGCCTCGTCCGAGACTGGGAATGCTCACGCCTCATACGTCCCTTCGTGCGCGTCCTACCTGCCTGCTCTGGGCGCCGTCGAAGAAGTAAGTGCGGTTTATGTTCTGACTGTGGGGGTCCTGCTCAGTGGGGGTGGGTTGGCGATTTTAGGGTAGATGGTGGGGTTCGGCCGTTAGGCCAATTTAAGCTTGGGGCCGGGATCCAATTATCAGCGCGTTCACATCACTTCAACCCATGGCCACAACCACATCGACAACCACATCGGCCAGCTTCCTTCTACCACAGGCACAGCATGATATGTTCTGTCCGTTTGCTCACAAAGGAGTCCGCCCGTCCAAGATGCGTGTCGGGGTTACGGCAATACCCTCATCCGGCAGAGACGCACTTTTCCATGAGGTCCCCGGACTCGGAAAGGCCGACGTCGCGGACATGCAATATAACCACTTCCGCTACCTCCCTGATATTCTCCGGTGCAGCCCGCGCTGGAGTCATGCTTCCCTTCCGAAATCCCCCTACCTACTGGCAGCGGCCTGCGCAGTGCCTGACCTTGCGCAGTGCCATACCCACGTCTAGTTTCTAGCTTCTTCTAAAGATACAGCATGATGTAGAAACGTTTTCCCGAAAATCGGCAGCGGAAAAATGAAGGCTGGACAGACGCGACGGGTAAGTATAGTGATGCGCACGAGGCATGCCGAGACAGAACTCGATATCTCGTGCTGTGGCTAGTCAATCTCGTCAAGTTCGAGACTCGGGACTTTCTGTGCAAGCTCACTCTTCATCATCCCCCGCCTCTAACCTCTCCCCACCGCCGGACCCGGTAGTAGCGATTCATAGATCTTGTTCAAACACAGGGAGAGCTCATACTCTCGAGGGTCTCGTCGCTTGCGCAACACAAGGTAGTTGAGTATTTGAGTACATTTTCAGTTTGGGAATAATGTAATAATCCAAAACATCCTTACCTCAATAAACTCGGGCTGTAATTAACAAAACCCCTTCCACTTCCAGGCTCATAAACCATAAGTACACATCACTCGTCACACATCACTCGTTATTTCTTCCACGCCAAGCACAAGTATGCATTACCTAATCCTCCCGCAACATTCGCAATAGAAATTCACGATAACTCCCCTTCGCACCTATATCACTGATCCTCATACCAACATCAACCCGGTATTTCTTCTTAAAAACCCGCTTCACCTTCCGCAAATGCTTGGGATCCCAATGGATGCGAGTAGCCCTCGAAATAAGTAGATCCTCGCGATCGTGCTCCAAGACAGCAGTGATGGCTTGATCCAACAGCTTCGCGTCGCGGAGAGGCTTGTCGACCGCGCCGTTGAGGACATGGAGGAGCGTTTCGCCCTATATCCGTCAGTAAACAAGGGGCCGAAGAGGGTGAGGGATTAACATACAGCCAGATTTTTTGAATGCTTTATAATGGCTTTTGCAAGGTCTCTTTCATAAACTTGCCTATAAAGTGCCGCCATCTCACGCAACCAGCGGTCGGAGCGGGTGACGATGATCCCCACCATCTCTGTTTCTCCGCCGGTAGCACCACGCTCAAGGATGGTTCCAAGTCGTGCTACGTCCTCTCGAATCCCCGCTTCATCGAGTGGGCGGTCTTCTTCCATCCTCGAGCATGAAAGCTGTGCCATTACCGCAATGCGGAATTTATTGGCTGGCAGCTCATCTGCAACGCATTTCTCTAGGGAGGCATTGTACTTTGCATCCTTGAAGCAGGCCTTGATCTGTGCGGTTTCCTTGTTGCTCCTTCCCATCAGGCTCTCAATCAACAACTCGTTCCGGGTCTCTTTCTTTTGATACCACGAATTTGCAAACCACGCCTCAGACTCGTACGGGCCTAAAGCAACAGCGAATGCAACCTTGCCGAAGGGAGAGGAGGTGGTGAACACCGACTTAATATGCTTTGCTAGGTTTACCCCACGATAGAGAGATTTATATTCGGCACGAAGGGCTTTGAGTTGCGAGGGTGTGAGTGTGGGGAGAATATCGATCAGCGGCTTCGGGGAGGGGCGAGTAAACGTGTGTTTAAGCTCCTGCTGCAATCTTGCAGCATCGGATGCAGGATTGTATTTGCGTTCCGGAGAAGGAGAGCTGGCTCGAGATGGAGAGACGAAGGGCGAGTTTCCGCCCGTTGGCTTGACGGAAGGGGATTTTCCACCTGGTCCGCCCGGTCCGAGGCTTGGGTTGTACGATGGGGATGCAGACTCGCCGTAATAGCTGGGGCGACTGTGGAAGCCTACTGTCTGCGAGGAGGTGGGGGTAGAGTGCTGATGTTGAGATTTCTGGGGATACGCTGGCGGTCCAAGGGAAAAGGAACCATGTGATTGGTGTTTACCCGCTGCAACTGGTGGTGAGGCAGCAAACTGAGGCGAAGATGGTCCAAATGCAGGGGATGGCATCGGCGAGATGGATTGATAAGTACCATGGTACGGCTGTAAAGCGGGCGATGGTGGTGGTAGCGATGGCCTGGAACCACCGTTGGAGCCAATATTTGAACCTCCCGGCGATGGTATCCCAAGAGTCGAAAGTTTCCCAAGTTTTCCAGAAAGACTTCCACTACTACTAGTTTTGCTAGCACTATTATCCACATAGCTCGGTTTGGCCGGAATGCCGGACGCTGACACTCCCGAAGCTACTTGAATTGAATGATGCAGCGATTGGCTTGTTGCGCTGTCGGAAAGAACGGGAATATAGTAGTCGGGGTTATTGTATTGCGGCGGAGCCTGGCCTGGAGGATATACCTTTCCTGCTCCCTCACCAGGGAGAGGCCCCGGGTGGTTTGGATCTAGGTTTGGGGGAGGCCTTGGATCGCCACCGTAGGGTGCTGTGGTTGTTCCGTCTATCCTAGGACCGCCTGTTTGATAGTGGAAGACGCTTGGTACTGTAGATTGCAATGCAGCTTGACCTTGACCGAGACTGAATTTGCCCGGCTCTCCGGGCGCTGGAGCAGAGGAAGGATAAGCATTGCCATATTGAGGAGGAGGAGGAGCGGATTGGTAATATCCTCCTTGGGGAGGCGGTGGGCCAGAAGAATAAGGCGCGCTTTGAGGAGGATTTGGGTTCGAGCCATAAAAACTAGCAGTAGGTGGAGAGTTCTGGGCATATGGAGGGTTCTGAGTATATACGCCGGGAGATGGGGGAGGTAGCGGCTGCTGCCCTTGTGGGCGTCCATACGGCCTGGGATGGCCCGGTTGACTCGGTCCGTATCCTGGGCTAGTAATTGGTGAGATAGGTTTTTGGCCTCCATATCCTCCTGGCTGACCACCACCGTAACCACCGCTGCCGTAGCCACCAGCGATAGGAGCAGATTGCGAATGTGCAGGATAGGGTTGTTGGTTTGGGGGTGGTTGGTTGTGTCCATGTGACGCACCCTGTAGAGCTCCAAATGGCACACCGCCGAATGAACGAGTGCTCACGTCCGAGCCGCTCCTCTTCCTCCCCTCCGGGGAAGGCGCCTGTAGCCCACTTCCTTCCTCCTTAGTCGGGGAATGCGATGGCTTCCTCTGCTGCGGTGAGTCGGTGCGAGGTGGTTGTGACTTTCGGTGGGGACGGCGCGACAGTTCAGAAGTTTCCTCGGTGTCAGAGCCTTCCGAGTTGGAATCCCTAGCGTGCGAGGGGCTGCGATGGTGTCGACTCGTGCTATGGTTCCGTCCATTGCGGTTCTCGATTGAGAGCGAGCTGGTGTCTTTATCTTGGCGGGGAGTGCGGTCGTCAGATTCCGCTTCTTTCTTCGCGGCACGATCAGCACGCTTTTGCGCTTTGTAGGCCGCGTAGTCGGGGGAGCCTTTTTCTGGCCTGGGCATAGTTGTTAAAGTTGTGACGTTGCGGCCGGGGGATCGGGGTTTTAAAGGTGTGATGGTGTTCCTTGAGATTGTGTAACGCAAGATTGGGAACAAAGGGACTCCGAATAAAGTATCCTTGGATTGACTTGGGTGCTCGGCTCCATGGTGATTGCGGGGTATACGAATTTCAACTTGATTGGTAGAGATTTCGAGGGTGTAATTATACGATCTTAAAATTGGGCGGGTTTTCAGCTGGGTTGTATTATTGGTGTAGTCTTGAGTTTGTACGGTGCGATTGGCGAGACTGTACACTAATGAACAACTTGATCAGTTTGTAACAACTCGAGATATCAGCGGTTGTTGATTGGGTTCCTCTTGCTTAGGTAGCTTTGGATGGACTCGTATTAATGGGCTTTAGGCTGTTTGTTATGAGGGCGACAAATTATTATATTGTTTTATGAACAAGCACTCGTCTCCATCTGCAAACATCTCTATGTAGATGAATAAACGGCCTAGAACCAATACCAGCAGTGTTGGTGTATTTTTGGCCACTCATACCCTTCAGCCAAAGAGAACGAAACACAACCACGAAGGCTAAGCCCTCATACTAGGGTAGAACAGACCAAGCTCAAGCTGTCCTTGGAACCCACATCTTCGCCACGATACAACGTTGCATACTATGGTAACAACAAAGAAGCCGAATGGAAAGATAGTCTTTCAGCTGAAATAGATGTTGATTTCTTAAAGGTGGCTTTGATAGAATGAAGTCCTATGGATTTTGGAGGATGGGTGCTTTGACTAGTGACTACTGTACTGCATAAACTAAGTAGAGTGCCGGACACTTTAACGAGGTAGCGTCTTGGCAAATGCTTGGCAAATACAAAAATTTGTCGCCAGGGGCGAGTGCAAGTTCATGAAGCCCACCATCCCCGCACCACC
>Ga0307515_10006656_pt1 | contig 23034 bp, 18 predicted proteins | sample 17_EM_MG_FD_194513 | JGI IMG/M metagenome (GOLD analysis project Ga0307515, IMG submission 194513) | Populus trichocarpa ectomycorrhiza microbial communities from riparian zone in the Pacific Northwest, United States - 17_EM | ecosystem: Host-associated > Plants > Roots > Unclassified | place... | reverse complement strand
CTTAATACCTGACCTACAAAATGATACCCCCCCCCCCCCCGGTTACCACAAAAAACTCATACTAAGAATTGGATGAATCAAGTGACAAGTACAAGTGCAGCACCCAAAGAACGAGGTTGCTCCTAAAACTAACAATATACACCAACGCTGTTAAATCCTACAGCCAATGCATGCTCCCCTATCAGCAAAGATAAGACTCCAAGTCTCTAACCTAAAAGCTCTTCATTTTTAAGGATACATCTTAGGTATCGTCTCATGTTCCCAAGAGAGTTTCAGTGAGAGAATATTCCGCCACATCATCCCTAGTACCAACTAGCTCAAGGTTAGCTGTGGAATCCTTTTGTGCAATATTATACCAGCCAAGTTCCTGACCTCCATTAAATCAATAACTCAACTATATCTAATGCTACAATATTACAAAGAACTATAATTTTGGAAATGGCTCAGTTCTTAACTCCTCGTAAAACCTTCGAAGAACCAACCCCCATCAATAAACTTCCATTTTCACGACTGTCTAGTAATTTTTTTCCATTTGCAGTATCTAAAAACAAGAAAAACAATAAGAAACCTGAATTCCAAGCTTCCCCATACACAAACAAAAAAGAGTAATCGGTTGCAATTATATGTAAGAAGATGAAATAATTAATTTCCATAGAAACTCTTACCTTAGCCAAGCAAAGTCCCATATCTGAAATCCAGACTTTAAACCCAAGCAGATTGATGTAATGTCCCAATTACCCTGAAAATGGAACGAAATCCAAAATCTTCAACACGCCTAAAGAAAAACCACTAAAATGCATATTGTTCTTAACAATTCACAGCAACAACAACAAAAAAACAATAAACTAAAAAGAATTTAACCACTTCAATTCAAAACTGTGAAGCAGAAGCCTCTAAATCATATCAGTAAAATTAAATTTGGGTAGCAAGAAAAAGGAAAAATCTTTCAAAACATTTCTCTTTAAATTACAATTAAGAACCAACAGTAAGATCATTTACTTCAACAATCAGCATATTGAAACTCTCTTCTTTCAATAACATTAACAGCACTATTCTTAAAGAAAAAACATTAAAAATAGAAACAATGAAGCATAGAGAGAAATTAAGACAAGAAGAGGGTCATCAATTATGATTACCTTCTTCTTTAAGATTAAAACAAGGAGATTATGAACCCTAGTCTTGATTTGCTGAGTAATGAAGGGGAGAGACAGAAGAAGAATGTTTTGTTGTCCACAGGTAGACAAAGGTTTGTGCTTTTTCTGATTAAACTAATGAAAAGGAGAAAGAAATAACAAACAAAGGTGAGACCTTCTTTTGTTGTTGGGTAATTGGAGTTGTTGCTTCGGTTTACTGTCCTAATATTTTGCTCTGTTTCTAATTTTAGAGAGGAGGTTGCACTAAAATTTATTACTTGCCGTAATGTCATTAAGTAAGTGTTTAAGGTTGTAGAAATAATAATTTTTTATTTGAAAATATATAAAAATAATATTTTTTTATTTTTAAAAAATTATTTTTAATATCAAATTATTAAAATAAAAAAAAATTAATATAAAAAAATTCAAAAACATTTTTTGAATGTAAAAATAAGCTTTTTTACTCGAAAAAATATATCAAAATAATATTTTTTTTTATTTTTAAAAAATTATCGTTGACATCAGCACATTAAAATGATCTAAAAACACTAAAAAAATATTAATTTGAGACAAAGAAAAAAATAAAAAAAATTTAATTTTTTTCAAAAACGTTTTTGAAACGCAAAAATAAACCGGGATCCTGAAAACTTTATTTCATAGTTTTTAAACTCAAATACTGAAAATACTTTTAATAAATCTCATGAAAACTTTATTTCTTAAAAAATTTTGATTAGAAAAATATAATTAATTTGTAAATTTTTTAAATTTAATTTTTAAAACCTACCTTAGTATATATATATAAAAAAAAACTTACCTAAATATCGCCTCCCATGAGAAAAAAAAAAAAAGTAGATAAAGTTTGTTAGGATAAAAAAATATTTGCATTGTTTCAAGTGAACTTTCTAGCAAGTTAGGGTTTTTGTTTTGAAATAAATGATTGTTACAATTTTCACACCACTGTAATATGGTAGATGGAGTAAGCATTAATTGGTGAGTCAAACTGGTCCTAAATTTAAAATCTATTGCCCACTAATTAGTGATTAAGAATTATGTTTTATGGAATACTTCTATAAAATATAAAATATACATGGAAATCAATTTACAATGCTTGTTGATAAAAAAAAATTAAACTTGAAAATGTAGATTAAAACAAGTATCAATCATTTCGCCTCAAACGACTCTATTTTAAATTGAAATTCCTATGCTGGATTTACATGCTCTTATTGGCAGGTCATTTCTTTTGTTTTGTCTCTCGCCAAGCATCACAAATATCCTAGATAGTTGTCAACAACAAGAGACAGCATAACTGATATCTGAGAGGTGGTTAAATTTGCTTGCTGCGAGCAAGAGAAGAATGGCCGACAAGGTGAAGAACAAGAAGCTTGATTCTTCATGAAGTCGATGGTGCCTCTTATTCATATTTCACAGGAATTCACTTCGAAGGTTTTCAGTTGGGGCGCAAAACTCCACCCTCGAGAACCTTGAACGGAATTTTTTAACCCGGAAGATCCTTTTATCTGTGCCCCATAACAGGGTAAATGAAACAGAATCACCATGACAATGAAATCTCATTTTGTTATATTTAAACATTCAAAGAGACAAGCCTAAAGTGATTTAAGCTTTTCCTGCCTCCATTTCCTATAAGATAATCTTTCACGTTCAGTCTCAGTATTTTCACAATTTGGTCTGGTGAGCAAAGTTGGGCGTGTTTGTTCATGAGGTGCACTACACGATGCATCTCGTAAACAAACACACTTTTCCACAGCTGGATGTCAAAGCTTAAAAATAGAAGTGGAATGCCTCTTTCTATGTCTACACTCTATAGACAACTCGCATAAAACAAATGGCCTGGCTTTTACAATGGGCATGCAAGGTAGGACACAGAAAAATAAATGAAATGAAATGCCCAAAGCGTAAACAGTTAAAAAAGGCAGCAACAAGAAACGTCTGGATTAAAACGACATACTTTCCATATATTATTTCCATTCAACCCCCAAATCATAGTTTGGAGCTGCACGAAATATCATTCATTCTTATGAAATTCAAACCCTCACAAAACCAACCCCAAAAGAGTAAAAACAGACCATGTTTCAACACATAACAATAAACGCAAGCCATTTATACATTGTTTCCATAACCTCAGCCTCAGCCCATGGCATACTTCTGTGTCCAACTGCGAGCAGTGGCTTCATATTTGGCTCGGTCAGTCTTGTACATATGGGCAATCTCTGGTACAAGAGGGTCATCAGGATTTGGATCAGTCAGCAATGAGCAAATGGAGAGCAGTACCTGATAGGCATCCATCAATTAGCAGTAATAATTAACAAATCTTTCTGACTGTGGTACCATGGGAGTAAAGTACAGAGACTTCTGTGTTAGTTTCAAGATGAAATCTAAAGCCTCATGCTCACCCAACCAACCCACTGAACCATTCTGCTTTGACAGCATTGATAAATTAAAGAAGAAGAAGAAGAGCCCTGTTTGAATTTCAGCAACAGAGAGCCTCATGTTCTTAATCTATGGAACATGCAGCCAACTCATGTTTTATATCCTAAGAAACATTAACTGCAAGAGAACATTCAAGTTGCTAAACAGGAGAACAAGACACGCACCATTGCTATCTACACAAACAATCATAGACTGGCAAGCAAATTTTACTGCCGTAACATTACACTTGGTCATTTCAGAATAACATTCTAGATTCTTGATGGACACATTTTGCAGACAATAAACATGGATAAAAATCTATAAGATGACACTCTTAGCAATAAGCATAACTAGTAACAATAAATTTGGAAGAGAGTGATGTGAATGCCTGTATTGCTAGTAATAAACGAGAACTGCAGCACATTAACATGTTATCAGCATATATTAACAGAGCAAAATCAAACCTTAGAAATGGTAAGAGCAGGACTCCACTGCTCTTTGAGGATATCAAGACAAATGCTTCCATTACTATTAATGTTGGGATGAAAGACCTTGGTCCTAAATGCAACCTGAAAAGAGTGTAAAAAAAAACATCATTATCCCTCCGGGAAAAAAAAAAGGGCGCGCACACACACAACCAAACAAAACAAAGCCTTTTTATCTAACCACATACAAAAGTCAAAATCTGGAATTGCTCCATTGACAGCAAAACAAATTACCTTTGGAGGCTTGAAAGGGTAATCAGGAGGGAAATGGATGGTTACTAGAAACACCCCACCTGCATATGGACTATCAGCAGGTCCCATTATTGTTGCTTGCCAGTGAAACATATCTTCAGCTACAGGACCTATATATCCAATCAAAACCCAGGATTTACCAACCTCTAGATTTGAACAATCCCAGATAAAACTAATCATCCATTGCAAAAAAAAGCTCAAGCAGAGTGGGCTTCAAGCCACAACCAAGCAGACTGAAGTTCACGTAAAAGGGGGGAGGGGGGGGGGGAAGCAGAAAACTGAAATTTTGCCAAATCAGAATAAATAAAGAGCTGGGCTTTCAGAAATTTTATAAAAAAAATATTGCACACCTGCACTGCAAGAAGTAGGTGGATCCTTCTGTAAATCCTTGAGTTCCTTCAAGATACGCTTTGCAGCCATTATTTTTACCTCTCCTCTTCACCTTGTTAAAAACAAAAGAGAAAAAAAAGTTACAAACAGCAGAAAACAAACAAAAAAGAAAGACAAAGAAAGAGTACCTGAAGATGAGTGATGGAAGGGGAAATCTGCGATCTGGAAATAAGTCGACAGTGGACCAACACAACCGCTGATTTCCCACTCCCCTGTTATCTGACAGACAAAGAGGTAGCCGCGGAGAAGGAGGAGGGTCTGCTTTTGGTTTTTTTCGGAATCTCCTTTTATTGTGTTTAGGGTCTGTTTGGCGGTGCTGAAATAAAATTATGCCACCTTTCTCCGTATAGTCTTATTCTTGAGGGTTAAATAAATTTTTGTCCTTGTAAATTTATTAATGTTACACTTCGACTCTCGTAGTTTAAACTTTATTAATTACTATTATGATTTTAGTGTTTATTTGGTAATATGGCGGGAAATTAAAAGGGTGGTATCGAAAAAAATAAATAAATAAATTAACTATAAGAGTAGAAACTGGATTCTTGCTCGTTGAACCAATATACCTTATTTGCTTCAGGAACGACTAGATGGGTGGTCTGCGGTTGAGTTGATTTTTTTCTTGACTTAAAAAAATAATGTTAAAGTGATGCAAGCTTTAAAAATTTTGTGACTCAAACATAATGAAGACGAAAAGAAATTGAAAAAATAAAAAATAAAAAAGTTCTCACTTAATCTATGTTAATATGAGAAGCTTGTAATCCGAATTGTGAAACCAGAATATTCTCGTAAAAAATATATAGAAAAAAATAAAAAAAACTCAATGTTTAATAAAATCAAAGTCAAAAGTTGAAATTAATAAAAAAAAAATACATGTAAAAATAGATTAAAAAAGAATATCAATATTAACGGGGGCTAACATCTCATACTCGTGACCCGTGCTTGAGACAAGGTTGACCATATAAAAAAAATTCAATTCTCAAAAATCTAATGCTAAAGCTTGAAAAATCAATTTTAAAAAATGATAAAAAAAACAATAAAAAAATAAAATTAACATAAAAATAGTGAAAAAACCCAAAGTCAATCCAAGTTAATATGGTAAATGTATGACCTGGACCGCAAAACCAAGTTATCATCATAGAAAGAAAAAAAAATGCTTCTTTAATAAACTCAATATTAAATTATGAAATTGAAAAATAAAATTGTTGAGAAAAAGACCAATATCGATCTGGGTTAAAATTTCATACTCGTGACCCGAGTCATGAGATCGAGATCACTACACTAAAAAAATTAATGAAGCCCAGTTCTAAAAAAAATAAATATTGAATGATGAAATTGAAAAAATAAACAAATTTCAAAAAATAAACCAAGACAAAAAAAAACTATTAAAAGAATAAGAGACATGAAAATTAAAATTAATCAAGTAATAATGGATGAAATTGATTTTTTTATAAAATAACAATCAAAATAATAAAGATCAAATTTTATATTAATATGAAACATGACAAAATACTAAGGGATGAAATTGAAGAAAATAAAATCAAAATCAAAACAAATAAAGAGCAATCACAAGAATAAGAGATATAATTGAAATAAGAAGAAAATTGAGGACAACTTTTAATTTTGGCTGGGCTGACATGTTTTTTGAAGGGAGGAAAAAAAAAGAGGGAGGGGAGATCCAATTGTTGCCTAACCACCTCGAAAAACCTCACATACACCGCCTCGATTCAATGGATGCACCTCAACATGCACCATTGATAAAGACAAAGACGAATGTTTCTTTTTTTTTAGCGGTTAGGAGGTGTTGCACGCACCACTCAAGGGGTGTGCGGTGTCCCCACACGCAAATACTTGCATTACATGCCCTAACAACTTTTATCTCCCTCTCTTTTTTATTTAATTTATTAAAAGACCTGACCCTATATGATATTAATGAAGAAAACCATAGCAAAAATACTAAACAACCTCTTGATCTAAGCTACATATGTTTTGCTTCTAATAGTATCTAGTAATTACACCGAAAGATGGAAAAACCAAATTTGTCCATGCATAAATAAATAAATAAGTTTAACTTTTAAGGATATTTTAAATATTATATTATGCAAATAAAAGATTTAAAAATCGTTCTATCCCCATTTAATCTTATAATGAGTAAATTTTTTCACTGGAAGCAAGTTACAAGGTTTTAATTATGAAGGGCAAAATAATTTTACAATATGAATTCATAGTTAACCGTGAGTGTTTATATGGTGTATTTCTACTCTCTTTTAGTTTTATTTTTTAATATTTTTAAATTATTTTAATATGTTAATTATTAAAAAAATAAAAATTAAAATCTTCTGGTTCACTCAAACCCTAAATTGACTTGCCGATATCAACTTATAAAAACTTAACCTAAAACAGTTGGTTTTAACAAAAAAAAAAAAAAAAAAAACGTTTATTTTTCTTCTTCTTCCAAACTACTTGTTTTGATACTAAAAAAAAAGAAAGAATTTTATTACAGCTATGCACGAAATAAATACCAAGTTTGAGCAACAATCACAGCCACTTGATTTGCATACCTCTCTTTCATCAGCCATCAGAACATCTCTCCTCTTCTTATTCCATCAACGACAAGAAACCGTTACCCGCTGAAAGACGACTAGTTTACAGCCTTTTCACTCTCCTTGAGAAGAAGACGAATTCTTCAGTGCATCAGTATGTATTAGAGATCATTGCATCCGATCTCTATCGAATGTACTGATTTTTTTTATTCAGATCTGATTGCAAGAAATGAAAGCGAGATCTTATATAATTAATTAATCAGTTAATTAACTTTGATCTGATTGCAGGTTTTCTTTAATTTATTAAAAATGGAGGAAGAGAAGAAGAAGAAGCGAAACAAGAAAAAGAAAAACAAACAGAACAATCATGGTAATAGTAATAGTAATCAAGCAGCGGAAGACGACGTGTCGGTTGATCATCATAACAACAACAACAATGGGCAGAATCATGGTAATGAGAATGATAATCAAGTAATAGAGGTATCTTCAAATGGTGATGCTGTGGATGTGGAGGATTTTAATACACATAATGATAAGCCCAATGGAGTAGCACCACAATCTGTAAGTTTTTTTTTAATCCAATTCTTATTGTTTTTTTGTGTTTGTCTTACTAGGTGGGTTTGATTTGTTCTTAGTTTATTAATTGATAAATAAATGGAGAATTAACCACTTAGTTTTGTTAATAAAAAATGGAAAAAGAAAAAAAAAGAGAAAGAAATTGTTAGATCATATGTATGATTTGATTATTGATATGTTAGAGGTGAAGATTTTGTGTTTTTTTCATAAATTAAGTTTAGTTTTGATTAATAGTGATAACCCGAGAATCCCATTGTCATTTGCTACACTCTACCATGATCACTGTAGTTTTGCTAGCAAGGGGTCTGGAAAAAAGTTTTTATTTATGTGTTTCTTGCACTGATTGGTTTGGGTCACTCAGATGAACGTTTTGGTTAATTCAATGTAAGTGTGGCTGGCATGGTATTACTGCTCTATTTTGTGTACGATTCTCGTCTTGAAGCTCCCCCTCCTTTGTTTTTTTTTTTGTTGGCTTTCAGTGTTGTGATTATAAGAATTGGATCCATGATTCTCTTGATTTGATGTGATTGTAAGAATTGGAACCATGATTCTCTTGATTTGATGTTGCGGGAACTTCTCATAATGTCAACAAATTCAAATTCAGAAGCCTGGCAACTTGCTTAAATTTTTATGGCCCTGTCTAATTTGTGAAATCATTATTATTCAGTTTTTTCTGTGGAAGATTTGTGGGAGTAGGCAAGATGTGACAATTTGTATTTTTTGTATCCCTTAATGTAAACTTCTGAGATTTTGGTTCATGGTGTATTTTAATGTCTTTTTGTTTACATTTTTTTTTTGTCTTGTGCTAAGGAAAGATTGGATAATACGTGTGACCATTTTCCAGTTGCTACGTGTTTTCAGATTCTTCTTCATTTTGCTACTTGCATTTAGATTTTCTGTAGGATTGACTGCTGCTAATGATCCCATCGTTTTAAAATTCTGTTTTGCAGTCCATCTTGGCTGAAGCAGAGAAGCAGTGGTGGCTTCAAAGAGAGGTGACACATTCAGTCAGCTGGCTTTTCATTCTTAATTCTTTCCCTCTTCTCTCTATCATTTATTTACATAATTGGATATCTTTGTTTTTAACATTAGTTTTAAATAGTAATTTTTTTTTTCTTTTGTACAGGCTGCTTTACAAGATACAATCAAACATTTACAAAATGAAACCGATTCACTCATAAAGACACAGGTGCTGAATTATATTTTGTGAAAAACCATGTGCATGCGTGCTTGTGCAAAAGACTCTTCCTGTTGTCATGTTTACCTTTTCTTTTTTGTTTTAATTTAAGAAGTAACTTACTGCCTTACAGGCTACCTTTGAAGAGACAATCAAACAATTAGAAGATGAAAATGATTCACACATACAGAAAGAGGTACTTTGAGGTTAATCTAACTGTGGGAATGTACTTGCCAAAATTTTCTGAATTACTTCACACATTTTGTGTTGTAATATTGAATTAGTTTCTTTGTATTAACATTTATGCAAAGCATGAAGAAACTCACTGCATTCTTTTTAATTCATGCAAGAAGTAACTTAATGCATTTAACAGGTTACCTTTGAAGAGACAATCAAACAATTACAAGATGAAAATGATTCACACATACAGAAAGAGGTAATATCAATGCATCTAATGGTGGGATGAAATGGATTAATGTCCTCAACTTCTAAGAGGCTAGTTTTTTCTACTTTTTCCTAATCATGCAAGTCCTTGTTTGCAATATTTTTTTTGCAGGCTTCCTTAGAAGAAACAATCAATCAATTAAGAAGTGTAAACAATTCGTGCGTAAAGAAAGAGGTAGCATAATTGTGAGATAGATGGAGAAACTCACTGAGTTTATGTTTAGATAGAAATATTGTGTTGAGAAATGTATTATGTTTGGATAGGAAAATAGTGTTATCTCTCCTCTCTTTCAATCATGTTACTAAAGTTCCAATCTTTTTGTTTGATATTTGTTGGGAAGAGGAAGTCACCTGACTATACCTTTTACAGGCTACCTTTGAAGATACAATCAAACAATTGAAAACTGAAAATGATTTGCACATGCAGAAAGAGGTGATATAAACAGGCATCTAAATCTTTGTGAATTTTATACTACTTTTACAGTCTGGCCTAAATGGATAATTTGCAGGCTGGTTTAGAGATGAAAATCATGCAATTGCAGAGAGAAAAGGATTTCTGGTTTCTGAAAGAGGTACTTTTGGTTTTATATAAGCTTATAACAAAATCTTCTCTCATTTGGAACATTTAACACATTCAAGGGCATATCTCGTTAACATGGTAAGCCTTGGAAGTTGGAACCATCATTGAAAAACCATGTTTAAATATGCAAGTTGACTATACCGAGCTTCTTATAAGGTTGCCAGCTGTGTTTTCATCATAAGCATCAAACCATGGAATTTTAATACTGAATGCATGCAGCTTATAAGATGAGCTGTTAATGTATAGCCACATCAAATGCAGGCTGGCCTGGAGGAGAAACTTAATCTCTTACTGGATGAGAAGGCTGCTCTGGGTTTAAAACTGGTATATTTCTTGCCTCACAAGCTTTTTTAATGAAACCATATAAGAAGAGTTTAGATGATTGGCATCACATATTTCATTTTTGGTCTTTGGTTGTGCGCTCATGAGAAATATTGTTCGATAATTCCTTAGAAATTTTGTCTCTGTAGTTGAATAGCTTTGTGATATGTTCCACAGGCAAGCCTAGAGGAAAAAATTGGACAGTTAGATAGTGAGAAAGATTCTTGGGCTGTATCAGAGGTACCTCTTGTTATGTGCATTGTGTTTGCCTTTTCCCCTGTTTTTTTCCCTTCTCAAAGGATTTTGTTTGGTTAATTAGTGAGCTGAGCTCTCACATACCTGTTGGATACTGGGCTTTTTCATCTTGTATCATATGCATTCAAGCGTGCAGGTGCTGGAATTGAAATGTGGTTGAGTGGAGATTTGTCCTTGTTTAACGTTTCTTGGGTTTTGGGATATCTAGACTACTAGATGATGTCTACAGAAGGGCCTACCTTTTCCTTTGTTTTTTTTTCCCATTGAAAATACAGCATATTTACATTTGGCCAACTTCATTTGCACTGCTTCCATTATAACGGAGTGTCTTGTTTTTCTTTTTTTGGTTTGTTCCCAAATATAGATTCTGTTATTGAAAAGGCAAAGTAGTATTTCTTTACTCTTCTATTTTACTTCTTATTGAGAATCAAATATAATTCTCTATCTTCAAAAGTTTCTAATTTAGGAGGGTGATTTTGGAAAATAGATCAGGTGCTAAAACATTTTCATCAGCCATGCTTAGTGTATGCAGTTGGCTAGAAAGTAAAGCTCTTTGGGACAAGTGCCTCTTATTTCTCTTTTGATAAATGAAAAATCTCAGTTATATATGCATATAAAAAACTCTATACATGGCAAAGGGAGAAAAAAGTGGTTAGGTGCTCATTGTATGTTGTTTACTTGGAAATGGTCGGAGGGTTCTTGCACAATGATGTTGTACTCGGAGAGGGATTTAGGAAGGAGAGGAGGGAAGAAAGGGTTGAGAATTAGAGCAAATGAAATGGGAGAAAACTAGAAGAATTGTATTAGAGGATAAACTGGTTAAAATTTTTAAGTTGGAAATGAGTTGGAGGGTTCTTCCACAATGATGCTGTACACACAGAGGGATTTAGGTAGGAGAGGAGAGAAGAGAAGAGAAGAAAGGATAGAGAAGTAGAGCAAATGAAATAGGAGAAAACAAGAATAATTGTATTGGAGGAGAAACTGTTTTCAATTCTTAACCCTTAATAATCAAAGTGATGACTATAAGAGATAATGTGGGCGTTCTCTTGCAGGCAGCAAAAACAGAAGGAGGAAAAGAGAATGCTTACAGATCAATTATCAAAACTTAATAGGAAATGGAATAAAGTTTTAAACAGTATAACTTCCGACTAAATAAATTTGAATGTCATGGTAAACTATAATAACCATAATTTCTAAATAAGAAATAACATGCAATAAGATTTCAAGAAAAACGAGAATAAATATTTTGAAGATGTTCCATTACTCCTGCATTGTTGAAGCATGTATCTACTGCAGTTCGTATTTATCCTTTTTATAGTCGTGAGATTGAATTACCAAAGCATTAATGTATATGCTTCTAATTTTGCATATCAATGATTCTACACAGAATACAACCAAAGAAATTGTTGGTAGAATGAATATCGACATCACAAGTCTACGAATGCAGGTATATAGTTTTATCCATGTAGTTATGGTCACATCACTGCTTCTGTTGTTGCTGCCTACTGAACTTCAAATGTGTTTGTAAATGTGGTTCTCATGTGCTCTTCTTGTTCAAGCTAATTGTTGATATATTTGGTTATCCTAGAGGCAGTGTGTGTAGGGCACGGTCATTATGCAGCATAACCTTGTTTTTGTTCTGATATGGTAATTAAAACAAAGCCTGGCAGGTGGTGGAGTTGGAATATTCCAGGAATAGTCTCGTGAAAGAAAACCAACAGCTGAAGGAAAGTGTCTCTGACCTGAAGTTACAGCTTCAAAATGTTGAGACTCAACAGAGCATCTCCTCTGCTAACACATCAGAACTTGGAAAGGTTTATCATCCAGTGCCCTGCTTGTGAGCTTTTATTGGAAGTTAAATTTATGGTCACATGTCTGAGTTTTTGCTGCTGAACACTTCTGCACTGTACACTTTCATTCGTACATTGAGATGCTATGTTCTTTTGTTGTTCACATTTCTGACGAATTGTGATTAAACATACTGAAAAGTCGCTGTTTCTGATGTAGAATGATGCTGAAAAAGAGGACTTGAACTCCCAGATTGAAGCAGCTTGTGCACTGGTGGACAAATTGATCACTGAAAATGCAGAACTTGTTGAGAAAGTAATGGACTGCAATTCTGCTTTCCTCTTTCTTTAACTAATGCCAATGCTTTTAATGAGGCTTTATGTATAGTCTTTAAGTGGGTGTTGAGACCAAGTTTGTCAGGTCCATGCATGTGTATGCGTGGGTTTGGGTGCGCGGTTTGCCTTTGCATTCATGTGGAATGTGTTAGCAAGTATGATGACTTTAATCACCTAACTCTATATTTGTTTCTCAGGTGAATGAGTTGTACATTAAACTTGACCAACAAAAGGCAGCAGCTAGTCTTTCTTCATCTGCCGGAAGTGATGTCATTCTTAGAAATTCTGAACTTGCCAATGGAACTCCTCCCATGTCTGAATCAAGCGAGTCCGCATTGGGCCTTAAGTCAGAGTCCTTAGATGCAGATCCCCCTGCTGCGGTGCTCCCACAATCTTCAGAACCTGACGCAGAAGAAATTGTGCAAATCCCATTGGATGATAATGAAGTTCCAGATGTGGAGATGCAAGCTGAAGATAAGAGCGGCGTGCCGCTCACGGATGCTCCACTAATAGGAGCTCCTTTCCGGTTAATATCATTTGTTGCTAAATATGTCAGTGGTGCTGACCTGGTCAGCAAAGATGATTCAAATTAGGGCTTGAGCTAGGATACATAATCTTTCCTTCTTTCCATCCATTTTTATTTTTTTTTGCCCATATACAAATTTTTATGCAGTAGAGACGGACCAAATTCGAGCCATTACACTGTATTTTTTAAACATACCGAGCATGTTTGCTCATCAAAGTGTAAGATAACATGCAGAGTTGATAACTTGACACGCACACCATATTTTGTCTTGAATCTCTGCTCTTTTGTTAACTAAAGGACGAGTCGTCTATTTTATTTTTTTATCTCGTACGACCTGTCGGCTAGCTAAATAACCAACGCTTCAAGGGGCGTCGTGTTATTGCCGTCACGCAAGGCGCCTCACATTTTCCAACGTGCTCACGTATAACCAATCATTTCTCGCCACATCATCACCAAGAAATAAAGAATTCTCCTACACGCTAGTCCAAATAAAAAAAATCATGAGCAATAACAGCCGTCTAATTTGAATATCTTCTATCATCGGCAACCATCGTGCGCGATACAGTGAGTAACGTATGAGCAGCCAATGAGAAAGGAGAGGTGAAGCCGCTTAGCCAATAAGAAACAAACACGTGGAAAATTTACGTAGCAGTTAGTTGGAAGGCCGTTACGTTAAAAAGGGTCAGTCTTTCTTCTCCACGTGATCACCCTTTGTTGCGAATTGCGATCTCTCTGTTTCTGCTTCTCTTTTTCTCAAAAGAGAAAAATAGAAGCAGCCAAGTAATCGGAAAATGGAGGCACGCGGCGGAAGCAGCCTCCGGCGAGTCTTGGTGCTGGCCTTTTGCGTAGCCGGGATCTGGTCGGCTTACATATATCAAGGTGTTCTTCAAGAAACTCTGTAAGTTAGTTTCTTCCACTTTTTATTTATTTAGTAATTATTAATAAATCAAATTTGAAAGCATTATTATTTAATTTTGAATATAATTTTTATTTAGATCGACGAAGCGATTTGGTGCAGACGGGAAGAGATTTGAGCAGCTTGCGTTCTTAAATCTGGTGCAAAGTGTAGTTTGCTTAATTTGGTCTTATATAAGTGAGTATTTGTTTTTCTAATTTAATATTGTTTTTAAAAAAATTAAATTAAAATGAATAAATTTAATTTGTTATGTTCAATTCAGTGATAAAGATTTGGTCGACGGGCAGCGGCGGCGCTCCGTGGTGGTCATACTGGAGTCCTGGCATTACAAATACAATTGGTCCTGCTATGGGCATTGAAGCCCTAAAGTATATCAGTTACCCTGCCCAGGTCTTGGCCAAATCATCCAAAATGATTCCAGGTCGGTCCCTCCTTCCCTAGTTGGGTACTTCTGATCTGGTGCTTCCTTTGCTCGGATAAAAGTGGGATCTGGTATGGGTGGTTGTTACGGTGGATTCCACTTTTATATGTGAGCGAGGAAGCACCTAGTAATTTATCTTGAATAACTGATGGGTGGATTGGGAATTTTGAATTGTGCAGTGATGTTTATGGGTTGTTTGGTATATGGAGTAAGCTACACTGTTCCCGAGTATCTTTGTACTTTCCTTGTTGCTGGAGGGGTGTCTACATTTGCTCTTTTGAAGGTGAGGAACAAATTTAATTAGTTGCTTTGTGATTGTTGTTGTTGTGTGATTGTTCTTAGTTCTTGCTTTTGGTTGGTATGATTTCAGACTAGCTCGAAGACGATTAATAAGCTAGCACATCCAAATGCACCCATTGGATATGGTCTTTGTTTCTTGAACCTTGCATTTGATGGGTTTACTAATGCGACTCAGGATTCACTTACAGCAAGGTATGTTTACTTGTTCAGTCCAAACTTTTGCTTTTGTTTTTGATTTTTTTTACTATTTCAGTGCTGCTGGCTGTGTGTCATATTGTTGTGGTCTTCTGTCGTTTTAGAGGTCAGAAAGTTGAAGTAAATTGGTTCTGTTCTGTTTGTTTCATCATTTTAATTAAGAAGCAATTATTTCCAGTAATTATTAGGTGAACTGAGATGCAACTCCTCCTAGGAAGATCTTTAGCTAATCTGTTGGAAAAATCCTCTCGTATGACTCTAAATTGATGCCCTTTCTGGAAAGAATCTTTTTTATTTTCATGGAGTGGGAGACTGTGAAGGCAGGCCATGTTGTTTCTCTCTGATATAGGGGTTTATCTTCTTCTCGTTTAATGGCCTGTAACACTATCTAAGTTTGTTAGTGGTTTCAGCGTCCTGGGAAAAAGTATTAAGTCCAGTGGTGTTTTGTAGACTGGAGCTTGCCAATTGAATGTTTGAGTCCTAAGTGCTTGGTAGCTGATGGTTATGTTGAGTTGTTTGATGTATGAGGGATATCTACTGAAGTGCATTGGTTCTTCAACATAACCAGGAAGGCTCTTGGTTTTGCGGATTTTTTCCTGCTTCAAATGTTATCTGTTTCTTGTTGATCTTTGGGTGGTGGTGCCATTTCAGTTACAAAAATGGGTTTTCCAATTGTGCCTTGTTGTATGTCAGCAGGGGGGAGACTTATTTGTCGGGGAAACGTAAGAGCCAAGGGGCTTGGTTTTAGAACTTTAGTTCCTTCAACTCACTAAGCTTTTGAGATCTGAGTGATTGGTATTTGAATTTCTATGAGTCATAGCTGGTGTTCGAATCTGCTGTTTGTGAGCTCAGTTGTGTTGATTGTTATTTGCCGTTTTCATTTTAAGGCCATAGTTTCATTACTTAGGTCTCGGTGGAGTTTGTGAGTAGTTCTGTTAGGGCTTGAGTTTATGCAGAGGTGATCTGCTCTGTTCTCTCATTTAGTCGTTGTCATATTGGCTAAGGCCAGGCATTCTCTGTGTCGCAAGGCCATAATCTCATTGATCTCTTTGTAATCTGCTCCTTTCATAATAATATCATCTGGTCACATCTTTGTGAAATAAATAAACTGGGGCGGCTATGAGGTTTATGTGAATAATGATATAATGTTGGAAAGTATCTCCAGAAGTTTCCCTTTCTTCGTTCTTCCTCTTTTTTTTTTAAAAAAAAAAATTGGGGATATGTCACACTCATTCTTCTTTTCACTCTATATACATCTTCATTTCTAAAGCATATCTCTGTGTTGTTCAGGTATCCAAAGACAAGTGCTTGGGATATAATGCTGGGAATGAATTTGTGGGGCACCATATACAATCTGATCTACATGTTTGGCTGGCCACATGGTATTGGCTATGAGGCAATCGAATTCTGCAAGCAGCATCCAGAGGCTGCATGGGACATTTTGCTCTACTGCCTGTGCGGTGCTGTGGGCCAGAACTTCATCTTCTTAACCATTAGCCGATTCGGGTCTCTTGCCAACACGACCATCACCACAACCCGCAAGTTTGTCAGCATTGTGGTTTCTTCAGTGCTTAGTGGCAATCCCCTGTCAGCAAAACAATGGGGATGTGTAGCCATGGTCTTCTCAGGGTTATCATATCAGATATACCTCAAGTGGAGAAAATTGCAGAAACTGCAGAAGAAGAGAAAGCCTATGTGACTCCAACAATTTTGAACTTAATACGTACATCTCTCTCTCTCTCTCTCTCTCTCTCATTAACTTTCTTTTTATATATATATATAATCATTCTGTATCCGTAAAGATTCAACAGTTGCAAATTTACAGAACTGCCAGTAGGGATTGTAAAATGTAATTGAATAGACACTTTATTAAGGTACTGAGTTTAGAATGCCGCCTTCGTTCTACAATTTCATCCGATGAACTGCGCTGGCCTTGTTTGTCTTCGGACTTGTTCACCTGATTAATGCTCTGCGAATACTAAAATCGTTCTGCCAACTAACGTGTTGATATTTGATTGCTGCTATATCATCTAAATAGAACAATTGCACTAGTAGTAAACTCTCAATTCAGTGCATGAACTTTAATTTTTTCAATCATATAAAAACATGTTATCTCAATCAAGTACAAGGATTTTATTCTCCTATATTTTGGTGCACCGACTCTTTCGGCCATTCCATTTAAGTGTTTTTAGATTTTTTTTAATTAATAGCAAGGCAAGTTACCGTTAAAAAAATGCTTTTTTTTTTTTTGGCTTTTATGACTCAGTTGAGTCTTTGGTAACTTGATTGACTTTATTGGGTCAACTTTTAATAAAGTTGATTGGTTGGAAAACCTACTAGCTGGCTCATTGACGTGATAGTCGAAACTATTTTCCAGTTTAATCCCTGTATAGAGTACGTTGGGTAAAATTTGATTATTGTCTCGTGACACAAACACAATTAAGATAAAGAGAGGCTGTGTTTTTATCCTTGTTGTTTTTTTTAAAAAAAAGACAAGAATTTTTTTTAATAAAAAAAACAGATTAATTTTATATTTTTACCCCCGTTTGTTTCTCCCATTAAATTACGTTTTCGTTTCTTATATAATGAAACAAAAACAACTTCTTTTAGTTTTCAAAAAACCGTGTTAATTTCCTTGTTACGGGTATTTTTAACGAAGAGAAGCTGCCTGCAACTACCCCCTGTTTTCACGTCCTGCACAATCTGGCATGAAAAAGATCTATTAGTTTGAGGAACAAAATCAACAGTCATCAAATGTCTCCAACTGCTGAGCAGCTGCAGCAAGAAATTAGAGGAGGAGTGATAGCTTCAACATTCCTTTCAGAATAATGTATGATGGTGAAGCGATGGGTAATCAGGCATGGCATTGGATCGGCGGCTGATGCTATTGGGTTCCGGGAAAGTTACCGTTGAATTAGGTAATCAGCTGGTTATACATGCGTTTAAGTAAAAAAAAAAAAAAAATAAAAAAAAAACAAAAAACCCGCCCCAGAATGATAAGAAGCAGACTAAATATCACACCTTGATTAACAGTTTCATAAGCCAAGGCAAGTATAAATTTTTGTTTTTTTCAGAAACCACTACTGTTACAATGATAGCTAGGAAGGAGGAAACAAGAGCTAGTCACACCAAATTTGTTAACTAAATTTCTAAAACAATCGAAGTGCGAGGAACTTGTAATTAAGCACTTACATGAGAGCCTCTGTAGTCTTAGCCAGAAACTTCACCGCAAGATCGTCGTTCTGGAACTGGCTTCAAACAGAAATCTCGATGTGGTAAGTGTGGCATATTAATTATGAGGTTTTTATGTGTCTGATCCCTTGTTCTCCTCTGATGATGGGCGGTTCTCAGATTCAGATGGCCCGACTTCTTCAATCATCCTAACTACTTCTTCCATGGTAGGCCTCATGTCTGGCACCACTGCCACACAAGCCATTGCTATTTGAAGCATCTCTACCATCTCCTCTTCGATGTTCTGGTATCTCATTAGCTCCTCGTCAAACACTTCCGCTGTCCATTCCTCTCGAACAACAGACTGGACCCATCTTGGGAGATCAATCACATCATCATGCCCCGGTGATTGAACTGGTGCTTTTCCCGTCAGCATCTCAAGGAGGACAACACCAAAACTGTAGACGTCAGATTTCTGAGTAGATTTTCGTGTATCAATCACTTCTGGAGCCCGGTAGCCTGCACTTCTTGATGGGACACTAGGGTAACTCAATAGAGGAGTTAAACCAAAATCTGAGATGCATCCGTGGAGGTCTTGCATCAGGAGTACATTGGAGGACTTGATGTTGCCATGAATGAATTTCCCTCCACAAGCAGAATGGATATAGGCGATGCCTTTTGCAGTTCCAAGGCAGATCTTTACTCTGGATTCCCAATCTAGAGCAGTTCGTCCAACTTCCCTGTTTCCTGCAGGTCACATACGGAGAATTATGATGACAGGAGGAATCATACAATTAAAAATGATATAACTGCCATCAGAAATAGAGGAAGCCATCAACCGTGTTCTTCATTTCAAATAATCCCAAGCTTAACACAATCATCCTATCTTTTCACCAAAGTATGATGCAGATTAAATTCTTTGCACTTGTTTTTTATTTAAGCATGCTATTCACAGTCTAGTTATCGCTGATCAGTACAGAAACATGCAAGAAGAGGAGCAAGTCTTGGAAAATACGGGAGAAAAGAACAAGATGGTAAGCGAAACATACCATGCAACACCGTGAAAAAGCTGCCAGATGGTGCATAGTCATAAACCAAGAGTTTCTCATCCTTGGAGTAGTAATAAGCGCGAAGAGGCATGACATGTGGGTGCCGGGCTACACTCCCAACAATCTCCATCTGTTGCTCAAACTCCTTTTTCCCAACCACCACTTCTTTCAACCTCTTCACAGCCACCGTCATACCCTCCTCCAAGATGGCCTTATAGGTTGTCCCATAACTCCCCTTTCCTAGCACTTCAGCTGAAGCTCTTAATAAATCCTCAAGGTCGAAATTGCAAGAACAACCTTCAAAAAACACCAGCTTGTTCTTCTCAGCTTCTTGCACCCCACTCCCAAAGTCTTTACTAGGCTTCTCAGTCCTTCCCCCCTTCCCTTTTAGCACACCATTACTTTCACCACTTTTTTTCTTCACACAGCAAACCACAATCATTACAAGTAGAAACAATAGCAATGCAGAACTTCCAACTGCAATACCAATGATATATCCCCTACTTAGTTTCTTCTTGGAGCCATCACTTGGTCTTTTAGTCACTGTTGGAGGTGGTGGTAAGGAAGTGGGGCTCGGAGAAGGTGAAGGGGTAGATGCATTACACAGTTTTAGTGGTGGTCCACATAGCATATTGTTCCCTTCAAAGGAGGAGGTAGGAAACTTTTGGAGGGCAGCTGGAATAGAACCATTCAAGAGATTGTAGCTCAAATTTAATTGCGTGATCCCTGATATATTGAATTCAGGTATGGGTCCTGAGAGTAAATTGTTTTGGAGACTCAAGCTAGAAAGGCGTGTTAAATTTTGCATGGCAGCTGGAATAAGTCCAGTGAAGGAATTGAATGAAAGGTCAAGCATGCTAGTCCGGGGAGAGAAGGAAGATGGGATGTTACCTGAGAAATTATTATGTTGAAGATATATGGAGTGGAGCGAAGGAAGGGAGAGTAAATCTGCTGGGAGATCCCCGCTAAGGAAGTTGGACCGGAGACTGAGGATCGTTAGGGAATCCAGTTTCCCAAGTGTTTTGGCTGGAATAGGACCATAGAGTCCAACACCAGGGAGGTGGACAGCAACCACACGGGAGCCTTCTGTGTTGCAAGCGATACCAACCCAAGAGGTGCATATTGGGGTGCTAGAGTTCCAGTTAAGTTTTGGGCTATGAGGAACTGCAGAAGCAAATTCAAGGAGGGCTTGTCTATCAGAAAGGAGGGCAGCCACACTATGGTGAAGGAAAAGCAGCAATAAAGACCATGTCAAGGCCACGGAAAATGAGAGCATCATCATAGAGTCTGCTGATGAAATGTCCACCTAGGTGATTATCAATTCTCCGTTTTCCTGGCACAGCAAAAATACTTCTACAAATGAACTAGTGCAGAATAATGACAATATAAAACGTTTCCTAGTTTATAAAAAGCATGACTAACAAAGCAAAGTAACTGCCACTCAATCACATATTCTAAACAGAAAAAGAGCAAGAAAGCATAAAAACTCATGAACATTGGCCTTATATGACGAATGGGGCTGTAAAGAAGTTAAACAACAGCTACGAGCATTGATGCCAAGAGTCGTCTTCACGAAAGCTAACCTACCCTTAAATAAAACTAAGACTCATAACTGATTTATAATCCAGAGATCAATCAACACTGACATCTTCAAAAAGCATTTCGTATCCTTTTCCACTTGGATTCAACTGCCTGCAGTGAGCCCCATAATAACAGTCAGGACCAAATGCTGTGAGCCCCATAATAACAGTCAGGACCAAATGCTTTGTTAGCCAGTAAAAGAAGAGCGGAAAAAGACATGATGTCATTCCAGCATTTAAAGGAGCAAATCTATGACATAGATAATCGTAGGCAGGAAGAGTCTTTGCTTTATCTTGCTGAAATAGTTTTCTCCTATGTTGTTTCCACCCTCGAGCATCCGTGTGTCCAACATTGGACACTTGGATACGAGTATGGAAGCTCTGACAGTACTCCAACTACATGGAAAAATGAAAGAAAACTTGAAAAAATAACCGAGTCAGGACATGGGTATGTGTATCAAACACACACACACCCCTGTCAAATATCAGATTCCGGGTCCGAGCAACATAGGTTTCACCTGCATAATCGTCTCAAAAGTTCTTCTAATTTCTAACAAAGTCTCCCTAAACACACATAATCATGCCACAAACTCCAATTTTTCAAGGACATAGATCCAATGCGTAAAAGTATCTAAACACATCAAAATCATCTACTGTAAAGGACTAAGAAGAACAAAAAGAAAAAGCAAAAGAAATTCCCTTCCTTTCCATCCAAAATGATAAAGCAAAAGCAATTGAAGAACGTAATTTTTCAGCCTTCCTAACTTCTTCTAATCCTCAATTGCGTAAAGCCAGTTAGTAATCACCAATCCATGTGATCATAGAATAAGAATCAAAGCTAGCAAACTTCAAATTCACTTAATGGACTGATTAATTTCTTACACAGTAGTAACCTTTTAGAGTGAAGCAATCGGGAAAATTCGTCTCTTTTTTTAACCTGAAATATCTTATTTATAGTTAAAATTTTCGGAATTAATTAAGCTTAATCAAACAGTGATTACAACAGCGCAGAAAAAAAAAAGAAGGGAAAATGTGGCAATCAAAGTTCTTCAGTTTTCCTGCACTTTCTCAGTAACCAAGAAAGAAAAATTAACTTACGAATTCAAAATTCAAAAACATTAAATGCAAAGAATTTCTGTATCAATTAAGCTTAATCCAACAGAAAACACATATACACAAATACTTACATACACACATAAGTATACTTACACGTATAAATACATACATACAGCCAAAAGATAATGCACAATGTAGCAATCAAATTTCCTGCATTTTCTCAGCAATCGAACATGAAAAGTTGCGAATTCAAAATTCAAACAAATAAAATGAAAAGAAAAGTTGTTTTTACTTAATTAAGCTTTTACAAACCGAGACTATACACACACACAATAATACAAAACATCGTAATCAAATTTCTTCAATTTTCCTACACTTTGTCAGAAACCAAACAGAAAAACTTCCGAATTAAACGCACAACCAAATTCAGAGAGAGAGAGAGAGAGAGTTGAAACCTAGAAACGGATAAGGAACGAGAGCAGCGCAGCAGTCATAACCGTTAGAGGTAGTAGGAGAAAACAGTAAGCATACAGGCAGCTAGCAAGGAAACTAAAAGAAAAAAAAGGTTGTGTAGGTAGCCGAAGCTAAAGCTGTAACGGCATTGCTTCGTAAACACGCTTCCTGCTGATTCTGTTTCTAATATTTTTAAATATTAGGCTTCATCGTCAAGCTAACGCTGTGGCCATAAGCCAGTGAGTGATCAGATCAGTAGCTTAATGCAGATCTCAATGATTAATTATCTGTTTCCCTTAATTAAGAGTAAGATTAATCACTTTTTTTAATTTTATTTCAAGTTTGATTAATTAGATAAAACTGCGATAATTAAGCACACATTTAATGGGACTGGTGAGCATTTATTTCGGTGTTTAATTAATAATAACAGGACAAACCACAGACAAGAGCTTTAATTATCGAATTTGTTTTGATCTGATCACTTATCTATCACGGTTATATAACCCAGCCAGACCTATTCGGACGTTCTTGATCTAGGCTCGGTAAGTCAACTTATAACCTAGTTGACCAGGTTTATTTATTTATTTAAATAATATGATTTTAATTTAATTTTTTGAATTGTTTTTAAATTTTTTAATAAAAAGAAGTGATATTGTTGCATGTG
>Ga0307515_10006655_pt1 | contig 23037 bp, 23 predicted proteins | sample 17_EM_MG_FD_194513 | JGI IMG/M metagenome (GOLD analysis project Ga0307515, IMG submission 194513) | Populus trichocarpa ectomycorrhiza microbial communities from riparian zone in the Pacific Northwest, United States - 17_EM | ecosystem: Host-associated > Plants > Roots > Unclassified | place... | reverse complement strand
GGCGGAGAGAGACTGTTACGGATCATGGCGTGACGACTACCTCCATCTACACCACAGCTGTTCGGCTTCTATAACACTCTACCGCGAGGAGATACTCCCGCTTGCTACCTACAAGACCTTGTTTTCCTCATACCCAAGCGTTGAGATTGTCGCTCCTTAGACCACCGTTTCCTATCAACCCGTTCCGACAGTAACATCAGCACCACCCTCAGCTCCAAATATGGGCTACCTCCTCTTCACCCTCTCCTTACCCTTACTCATCTTCGTAACCGGTACAATCTCTTCGCCTCTCCCCTTCTGCCACCTAAGCTAACCCCTCTCCAGTTCTCTACTACACCCGCTCGCGCTGGGTTCCCAACTTCCCCTACCTTTACACACGCCTCCCGACCTCCTTCCGCGACGACATCGAAGCCGGCCTCAGCAGCGCCGCCTTCGACCTGTCCGCCAACGTCGAAGCCGGCGATAGCCGTCAGGGCCTCGATGAGCAGGGCAAGCGCGAGGTCCAGGCCATCATGAAGCGGCGCGGAGTCGGGTTCGACGAGGCGCGGCGACTCTACATGGAGGACCGGTTCAGGAAAAACGATATTGGGCCGGATGGCCGGCCGCGGGATCCGAAGTTCGTTAGTTTTTCTTAGCGGGGGAGCAGGAAAATAGCTGGTGAATCGCGGGCCGGTATTGTGGAATGGAGCGTGGCGGTTCACTTGCTTTGATACTGCCGTGTGGGATTCAGCAAGGGTGTTGGGGGGTGGGGTTCTTTTGTTATTCAGCGGGGCTAGCACACCGTTTTTCTATGTCGGTGGGTTTCCTGAGGATTTGTGGGACGGCTGCTGTATTTTGCTGCGCGTCTCCATATTGTTATTAGTGCTGACTATCTCTTTAAGCGTCTCCCATATCTTACATGTAGTTTTCATTTGTACGAGGTCATTTGGCTATGAAATTTTCCGGTTGGGTCCCTTTGGACGTTCACTCAGATCATCATTTCCCCTAGTTTATTAATTACGGAAGTTTCATAAGGCATCTTGCGAACATGTACTGATGTTCAGAGATTCTATATGCACTATTACATGGCTTCATTTGGATTCCGTGATTTCAAACACTTTGGGGAAAAGGGGGATTCTTGATATAGACGGCCGAAACGAACTTATACAAGTCCCGGTCTATCTAGTGTGCGGCCTGAAGGGCTGAGCACATGTGTTAGAGTTCTGGAACTACACAGCCGTTCATGTGCCACCTTGCTAGAAGCTTTTCAACTGCGCTTGCAACAACTAGAGGAAGTCAAGTCACGAAATGCCAGTGTGACTGTTATTGAAGAGTACAGCGTCTGGAACTTTGTAAGAGGTACACCAAGCCGTTGCAAGATATATTGCATAAAGTCTGCAAAGTTGTAAGAATCATAAGGGGGCGTCCTATTTCTTCCAAGGCTAACTCTGGAAGAAGCTGGTTGGTTGCAGTTACATGCGGTCTGTAGGCCATGCGCTTCTCCCCGAGAGTAGGGTCTGAGGCGTGGAAGATGAAGAGACTACAGTAGTCTAGAACTGAGAGCTCTCCTGAGTTCATTTTGGCGCTTCCTATATTTTCTGTTGCTGGCTTGCGTGCGAATCTCGCTTTGCTCCTGCGTTTGCAGTCTTCCCCGCAATCCGAATCTCTTCCGTCCAGCCTGCCAACTTCTGGATCTCCTCTTTACTCAAGAACCTTAACACAATCACGCATTCCGGCCTCTCTTCAAATCGCTCTTTCGCCTCCTCCAACGCCTCGGGACTCACCAACCGTCGGTCAATCTCAGTCCAGCGCGCCTCTGGCGGGATTCGCTTGCCTGGTTTGGAATCCTTCGAAGGTGCTACGCCCTCACGAATTGGGTTAGAGTCTTCGGAAATTTCTGCGTTGGCTGACGCAGGATACCTTTCGCTGGCGAGAGGTGTCTTGGTCTTCAGATGCTGATGGTACGTGTGTAGTCTTGTCGCTGAAATGGACGCGTTGCTGCTCGCCCTCAGGTGGGAAGGTAGTTAAAGCCGTATTCGTGAGCTCTGACGCGCGCTGCTTCCCAAATGTCCACCTGGGTCTCTGACGAAACTTCAACCCCGTCGAACTCGACTCGCAGGGACAGGAAAGGCAGTGTACCATCGTAGTATTGGCGGTCGAACCCTAGTATTCTTCCAGGATACAACATGTGCTTGCCCTGGGCGTACCTGAAATCACTCTCCAGCGAAGACCAACTAAGCCATGTTTTAAATTCAAAGGAAGCAGACTCGTCGAATTCAATTACCCAGAGGAGGGCTTTGGCTCCGAGCCTCGTGACAGAGATTTTGCCTTGTTTAGCATAGTATGGGTTTGAGCCTTCAAATGCTGGCAGACCAAAATCCAGAGGGTAATTCCACCACCCAGGACCGTCCCCCAGACAAACTGCGTCATCTAAGCGCAGTCTCAGTGAAGGGGCGGCAGATCGTAGCGCTTTACGGAGAATGCGCGTATGATCAAAAAGATATTCAAGCTATAGGTTACCTAGCTCATGAAGGACGATGATGTATTCTTGATCACTCTATTAGAAGATTTAGCAAGATTTTATACAAGAACGGAAATGTTCGCTTTCAACAGCACCTTGTCCATCGTCCACTTCAGACCATAGTAAATAAGTGTATCCAAAGAAAGGTGTGTCCTATGTATTTTTACAAAGTTTTTTAACGAAGGCTGATTGAGATTTCGGTTCTTCGAATCTGGAGCGTCCCTCTCAGAAGCGGCTGTCCATTCTTCGCCTCCTTGTATAGTATTGCCATGCCAGAGATATAAATTCCTTGGTAAATTTGCATGAACTTCAGGTAGGAAAAGGGGAACAAGGGAAATTATGGGCACTTCTGCTTCAGTCGGAATATACGAGTCACAATCTTGACATGTTTCGTGGAAGCATACTAAACAGCTTTCCGTGATTATTGGCCTTGCAAAACATTGGCTGCAGCCCCAGGGACGGTCCCTTGTCTTCAGCTCGCTTCGCTGCTGCTGAATTGCCAATCATTCCGTCTCACTTATGTATTTCTCTTTCACATCCCCGCCATATGCCATCGATGAAAGCAGCTTCTGATTGATGGCCTCGCCGGGGTCAGCCTGCTAGACTGCGCGCAGCATGCAGTCATCAAGATGCTCACAGAATTCCTGCGCGATGGCAAAGGTCACTGAGCAGGTTGAGCAAGTGCCCGCCAGGTTCGACTGAGATGCGGTATAGGCTTTCTTGCCCGTGGGTGACTTCTTGCGGCTATTAGGCGGCGCCTGCTCAACGCCATGAACAGATATTAGATGGCGCTTGAAGACGTCGGCACGGTCGAAGCCCTTTTTCGCTGCGGATCTCGAGCTTGGACAAAAGCCGCATACCATAGTACCTTTGTAGTGGGTAAGAGTGTGTCGGTTTTTGCCATATTTCCCTACAAATCCCTTGAGGTGGATTCGCAGGTTGCGATCGGGCACTTTTCTGGTCGCTCATTTTGGTGAGTGAACATGTGTGCCTTCAAATCCTTGAAAACACGTCCGCATTCTGGGATCGGGCAAAGACCCTTGTCTCTACTCTCGTCGTCAAGGTCATAGCTGCTTCCGCTTTTCTGACTAGCCTGGGAATGATGCGAATGTATCAAGGCACTCACCATGACCTCGTTAATTGCGAGATCACGAGAGTGGGCTGAACTAAACTTCTCTTTGCCAGAGGGTTGAAATTCATCAGTCATTTCATCATTAGATGACTTCTTAATATTTTCAGACCGTTCTGTCCGTTAGCGCGGCCGCCCCCGGGGGATCGGGATAGGCGCAGTTTCGTTTCCCTTGGAATTACCCCCTACCTCTGAGGTAGGAATCCCCATCATGTTTAATGAATCGTTAGCTGGAGGAAAGTATTTGCTAAAATTTTAAAGTTAGCCGAAGCCATCCCCTAGGGGAGTATGCACTGTTTTTCCACCTGGGAGTTTGGAGAGGGAGATATTTGATACTCTAGTACTTACGGGAGCAGCATCCGATGCATTGATTCGTCAGCCTCTTCGAAGACGCAAAATATTATTTTATCTATTACTCTAGTTTTGTGTTGAGCCAGGAACTTTTGCACCTCCTCGATAGCGATGCTGGCTGCCTCAAATCGTGGGAATCCGAGAAAGCCTGTTCCAATAGCCGGAAATGCAATAGTTCGAGCCGCAATTCCCAAAGCCATTTCAAGCGAGTTACTGTAACATTTACGGAAGGCCTCCACACTTGACCCTCTGGATTGGTAATGCCTCGGCGGTATTGTGTGATAGACATACTTGCACGGCAATTGGTAACCTTCTGTGAGTTTGACGCTACCGTCCTCGCAAATTCCAAATTCAGAGATTGCTTTTCGCATATCTGGACCACCCGCCTTGAAGATGGCTTTGTCAAGTGATCCACTGCTTGAGAATGCCCTGTCTGTAGAATTGACAATGGCGTCCACTTCGAGCCGAGTAATATCATGTCGAATCAAGCAAATTATGTCGTTTGCCGCTAGATTTGCCTTTGAGTTTGTAGATACTCTGCTTAAATGGCCAAACCGATAGAGGTCGTTGAGGCTAGGTATCTGAGAGACTTTTACTATGTCCGACGTATGAAACTCTGCAATCGACTGAGAGGTAAAGTCGCGCGGAAGTAGAACCTCCTCAAATATTCTGTTATGAGCCTCTTCAGCATCCTTACCAGTTTGCTTAAGGCGGTATCTTGTAAGACGATCTCGCATAACACCCATATGGATATTTCCAGTGCCATTCCTGATCTCACGTTAGCTCACCATCCAGCAACATGGATCTTGATGGAGCCGCACCGAAGAATATCTGAGAGGCCCCCAGCAAAACTCATGCACAACTTTAATAGGGAGAGAAAGGATAGTCCTTGATTATTCTTCAGATGGAAGTTGAAATCATCCCAGAAATCTTTGTAAGTTGGGACGCCGAATTCTCTTGTATATTTCGCCTGTATGGCCATTTCTACCACGCTTTCGGATATGCTTTGCAATACAGTGCATAGAAGGTCAAGATCAGAGACTGCCCGTCCAGTAAGCTTGCGTATAGGATTCTCAGAGCTGGTGAAGAGTTTCCCTAAGGCTTCTAGCATCGATGCAATGCTAGACAGCTCTACGGTAACTTCTTGTTCAAAGTTGGGTATATCATGGGCGAAAGCAGCGAGTCGTTGTGCCACATTCTTGATCTCATCAGATATGCTACTTAATTCGTTCGCGTAATAGAATTTCTCTTGATCAGTGCCGCCCCCACTGGCATTTTCCGTATGTTGATCCTCGGCTAAGCTATCAAAGGTAATAGGAAGAGTTTGCTGGTGGTCAGCTTGTAATTCTGGTAGTTCTGGTAAAAATTTGTCAAAATCTTCTCCCTTTTGCTGTAGAAGCGTTGAGGGCCAGTCAGCGTCTTCTGGACCGTTCGTGGACTGTTTTTGCAACTCTAAGTGGTCATCTCGAATGGGGTTTTCCGGCTCAGAGCTAATTGATTCGGGAGTTGCTACTTCTGAGTATTGTTGGCTCGACAAGAGGAACATGTCCATTTTCTGGTTGCTTGCATCCGGTAGTAGAGTGAGAAGGTCCGCGGAAAGCGCATTAGTGACCTCTTGTTTAAGGGGAACCGTTTCGGAACCAAGTGCTTGTGTTTCGCTAGTCAATCGAGATATCTTAGAGGCAAGGTCGCTATCGAGATAAGCAGCATTATCGGACTGTCTAGAAATCGAATCACTGTAGCTAGACTCCGATATGAGGTGTTGTGAAGCGCTAGACCCTACACTCCTTCCACGAGAAGCAGCACTGCTTGCACCGTCCAACTCACCTTCGGTGCTATCAACGTCCTTAGGGAGGGCAAACACAGCCAGCCTTTCAAGATGGTTAGCAATATGATTTTGCAGACCTCTTTCCATAGTTACAGCTACGAAACATATGGGACAAGCCTGTCGTAAGTCGATGGCTGAGGTCTCTCCAACTCTAATTATGCTGGATAGTTGCTCTTCTGGGAAACTACCCGGGTGCCCGCGGTGTAGATGATCTTCGAGGCTACTACTTGACCGGAACACGGCATTGATATGCTCGGGACACCGCCATAGCTTTCGATGTCCAGTCTCATGTTCCGACCACTCACGACGACTCCGGAAGAGTTGGTCTGAGCCCTTGCAATCTTTGTATGTGCATACATATGGTTGAAGGTCTTGTAATATGTGTGCCCTAAAAAAATTTAGTACTAGTATTATACAGTCTAGGAAACAAGATAAATATATGAAGTCCACCGACAAGGTATGATTATACCCAAATCAAAATAGGCATTGCTTGGTTTAGCGGTTGGATAAATATATGCCTAAGGAGTAGGTTTTATTTTGTTGGGAAATGAAAGTTGGGAGATCTGAATGGGGATTACAGACCTCCAAGCACGTCCTTTCCCATATCTGGCAGGACAAATGATGAAGCAATACGGGCACTCAAAGTCTCGATCTCCAGTTGCAGCCTTTGGAGGGGAGGGAAGCTCAATGCCGCGCCCAGTAAGATCTCGTGTAGTAGTCGCATAAGATGTCACAGACTGATTGTCCACAACCTCGTCTAGAGATTGGTGGTGTTGAGTAGCCTCCGTGCCGGAGAGTAAAGATTTCGGCATCCATTCACTTGTCGGTGCTTTTATGACGTTCAAAGCTCTGTCTCCTGTTGTCTTGTCCGCCGGGGTTCCAATTTCGACAACTTCTTGCTGCTCTGGAAGTAACTGAGGCCTAATATCTCCAATATCAGACGAGGTTCCAAGTTTGTCCCGGTGCCTTCGCCAATACTTGAATTGACGTCTCCTCAGCGTGAGAGCTTTACTCAGACGTTCTATAAGGTAGTTATCTTCCTCGTTTTTTTGATCTGACGAGTCAGAGCGGAGATGCGAGAAAAGCTCCCGCGTGTGCTGCAGATCAAAGAGAGCATATTGCTCGAAGGTATCAATACCAGTGTCTGGATCGACTGGTCTGTACGAGGCTGCTTTGAGTGATCTTGATCGAAGTGTTGGCGACCGGATTCTCACAGAAAGTTTATAGAGGTTGTCAACAATATCAACAATATCTAAAAATCGCTGTTCCAGCTCAGTCTTGGGTGCTTCGTCGTCACCACTGTCCTCATCCTGACTCCACACATCGTCTCCATCTTCACTTTCATCGGGTTTCGGCTGCTGCTCATACGGAAGACGGTCGCCTGAAACAACGGCAAGAGCTTTTAAAATTGGTCAGTTAAGGCTGAAAGCAGACACTTGTATTTGGACATACCCTCGGAGAGATTTGTCCCCAGCTCATTAAGCAATTTCAGCACGTTCGTCTGTAACAACGGCGAATCTCGGAGACGGTAATCTAGTGAGCTGTGGCCCTTCTGAAGTGCTCCTAGGTTACTAGACCAAACTCTGAATCTGCCTTGCTCGTCTTCAAGTGCTTCGGTATTGATCATTGACAGAAAGACAACATCATGCGCCAGGAGAGCCGTAGAGAGAGTTTGAAATAAACGGATGCATTTGGCTGTCCCTTGTCTGATGGAGGCATTTTTGATTATTTGATGTGAGAACATTGCTGCACAGCAGTCATGATCGATATCGTTGCCTGGCCTGATGTTGGGGAAGTCGCTTGAACTGTCCAACAGCTAGGCTTAATACAGCCGTTAGCAGGTGTCAAGAAATATGAGAATCTTCTCCAGAACATTCTATGAATAAAAATTCAAGTATAATGCCCGGTGGTCAGATGTAGCGGGATTCCTACGGGGCTAATTCCGTCTTCTGCTTTGCGCTCGGTCGTGAGAGCTATATGGTAGTCTCCCTCGTACTAGAAATCGTGGCTTGGCTCGCCCCGCAACACCTCAGCGGACTCTTATACTTCGTTGTGCGATGGCCTAACACCCCACCTTCAGGAATCGACGGCTTCCCTTTGAGCCTGTGCTATGCCACCTAAGACCTATGACATCTGTTCGCAGCCATGAGCGGAGCTGAAGTCACAGGCCTCATACTGGCCATGATGCCACTCTTCATATCCGCTCTTGAGGATTACAATGAGGGACTTGATCCCATCAAAGCGTTTATGAGATGGGAAAGAGAGCTTCCACAATTTATTCGCAAACTGCGGAATCAGCATGTCCACTACGAGCAGACATTACGGCTGCTGCTAGCGCCCATTACCTCAGAATTCGAACTCGCGGAGATGATTGGCCAGCCTAATGGGCCGTTATGGAAAGACGAAATGATGGCCGGAAGGCTTCAAGACAAATTAGCGGAATCATATCAAGCTTACCAGAGCACTATTGTAGACATTGAGAAGGTCATGAAGAAAATTGCAAGCAAGTTGGACCTAGACCGCGCAAGCGACGTACGTTCTCATCCCTCCATTCCATACATGCCTCTAGCTAACTAAAAACATTGACTTTTAGGTTACCAGGAATGATCTCGAAGCTATGCTCATAGCCAATCCACAACAAGCGAATCGCAAATTTCAATTTAAGAAACGGGTCAGATTTGGGATGTCGAAGAAAAATATCAAGGGATTGCTAGAAGAACTAGATGACTGCAACAAGGAGCTGGAAAGGTTCACGGAGCGGAGCGAGAAGCTCGAACCGTACAGGAAGGTATCAAAGCCTTCCTTTGGAAGGCGGCTCCAGCGTATCCAGTTATATGCGAAGAACCTTCACCATGTTCTAATAGAGTCGTGGACTTGCTCATGCCGCACGTCACATTGCACAAATTTGCAGTTGGAACAGCGTTTAACGGGGTACACTGATGGAGTTACGAAAATAAAGGGTCAAATAGATAAAGGCACCTGCTTCACCTTGTCGTTCTCAAGCACTTGCCCACCTTGGACTTGGCAGGAAGCGGAAATCCGTATTCAAGAGCCGGAAGAAGAAGTTTTGGAGAAGCTGGCCGTGCGGCCCAAGTAAGTCTAAGTTACATCTTCCATTTGTGAGGTCGCCTGGACTTCAGACAGCCTTGCTTCAGAGAGTGTGCACCCTTACCCCGCCTAGAGTGCTTTGAGGGGGATAAGATCTTTAGATTGGATTGGCAGGATTTCTTATTATTGATATTGATTACTTACTCATTACAGAATCTCAAAGAATGTGAGCTTCTCTACGTTACCTTCTACACCATCACCGCCGTATTCGGCCTTGCCGCAATCTACATGTGCGCCTGCCAAGTCTCTGCGGGAGATCAAAGATATATGCTCCGCGATTCAAGGTCACGCAAGCGTCCCTTGCATCGGCTTTTCTTTAGATAGCAGCGGCAAGCTTCATGGGGTTTACCCTGTTAGCCAACGCAGCGAAATTGCCTGGCGTGGATGCGACACGGTGACACTTGAAGAGCTCCTGACCCAACCACCTTTGATCAACGGTAAGCCTGCAAGGCTTACGAGAAAGGAACGTTATGGCCTCGCAGTCACGCTTGCATCGTCCACGTTGCAGCTCAATTCGACACCTTGGTTTAGCGACCAATGGAGCAAGAGGGATATCTTATTTCAGCGTATCTCGGACAGTGCTCGCCCAATCGACATCGAGCACCCGTATGTAACTCAAAAGCTCATGGCAATTCCAAACGGCGGACCAAATGGCATGCAGACAGGCCGAATTTTCCATAACAAGAACACGGTCCTTCTGGCGCTTGCGGTTGCGCTTCTAGAACTGTACTTCGGTGTGCCAGCTGAACAACGTCAGCAAGCGGACTTCTTTGCCTCCAATGGCAATTCCAATCCATGGACGGTTTGCGCCATGGCATATGAATGGACGGAGAACGAGAGAGAGAATCTATCGGCAGCTTTCTTGGCAGCAGTCACTCACTGTCTCCGTTGCTTCGGTGATCCTGGCAGCACTTTGCAAGATCCCGACTTCTTGCAAGCAGCAGTAGAGGGAATTGTACTGCCATTGCAGGATGAACTTTTGCAGTTCCTTGGGAAGACGGCTCTTTGAATATCACCGCACAAAAATATCCGAATCCAACCATGTGGAAGAACGGAGATTTATTTCCTAATGCCTCCCAGCAGATCTTCGACGCGAATACACGCAACCACACCGTCGAGACAAGGAGGATTCCCATGTGGGTCTCAGACGCCCTATCACAGCAATACTGGGTTTGCTGCCTCGTGTCTGATACGGGTCGTCCCACGTGGCTCCCGGTCGATCCGGGGAATTTAGCGCCCTCAACCGCGCTTCCCACATGCGGGTGTTCGTCAAGGTGTTTCAGATCATTATTCGCACCTTCTAGCCGATGGGGCGAAGCGAGCTTGCTTTGTCTTCGCCGTCACGGCTGCATCCATGATCCTACGCTTCGCCGGAGCGGATCATTCATTACTAGCCTTTATGTGGGCGAACATGCGAAGCTAGGGTGAAGCCACAGTTGAGATAAGAGCCCACTAAATTAGAGGCCTGGTGTGTGTAAAGGATGGCTCGGCGGGTTAGAAGAAGGGATTTTGAGGCTTAGAGATCAACGTCACTACGCGAGCTGCATGTAGACATCTAGCATGAAACGCAATCCTCACGATTACTACCAATAGAGATGAGCGTTTGGAACGCCTCTAGCCGAGACCGGCAAATATTTTCTGTGATATCACGTACATGGACTCTTGGCATGCTCTGATTATCGCAAGACGGTGTGAAGTACTGCATCGCAGAGGCGCGGCTGTGCATTGGCCGCGTCATCTACATTGTCGTTGACAGCTGCAGGACTGTATCTTGGGAAGAAATTGAGTAGGACAATGGAAAAGGCGTCCAGGCACTCAGGTGTGTCGCCGGCCCCGCAACACCGCGATAGAGTAAGGGCTGAAGAGGGCGATAATGCATGTGAAATGCCGAAGAATCACCAATGTTGGAATACTCTAAACACAAGCCGCGTTAGCCGTGGGAGTAGAGTGCTTTGAGAGGCGTCCAGATAATCTTGAGAATAGTCGTTAAGGCTTCTGTGGGAGGTGAGAGGCGAAAATTAGCGGAGGCTCTCGTCCCTTGCGGGTTGGGGGCAAGCCTCACGCATCATGGCTTTCGCAGCATTCCAGGCTGGGCAACTCGCCACCGGGGAAAGTGCGGGTGTGTGGCACAGGCAGTACAGGAAGAGGCAGTGGTGGGCGCGGGTGCGAGAGGGGTTAGATGCAAAAAACCAGCGGGTAACCGTTTGGTCGGCACAGTTCAGCGACCGGGGCTGGGCTGTTGGTTGCTGTAGCGCTAGAGTTAGCTCAGGGACGATCAGCGCCGGACGAATGGCGACTGCAGCGAGCAATTTAGGAGGCGCGGGAGGTGTTTGGCGACAACAACACAACGAGATTGCCTCCGATCGCCGCAAGAGCAAAGTGTTTCATCTTGAGCACGAGGAGATGGGGCAGCGGCCGGCTGCTTTCGCCATGCTATTTTAATTCCAGGACCGAATTATCTACATTGTCCGCAGCGTCCTAGCCCTCTTGTTACCCACCGTCACTCGGAATCAGCCGCGCGCAACTTCTTCGGCTTGGCACAAATGGTTTGTCCATGAGGGCCAATTCCAAACACTGGGAAACATTCTGTCCTCCAACCAAGACCTCATCAACCTCCAACCCTCCACACAAACCTCCTGTCAGCCTTGCACATTTGCACCGCCGCTCACCGTTTTAATAAAATTAAGCATCGGGCGGTCAGGGCGCGTGCGCCGCGTAGAGCTTGGCTTAATTGATACTCCTTTTCAGTGACGTGCCTCCTCTGCAAGATTCTCACCCAGTCTCTCTCTCCTCTGCGCGACACTCCCGATCTTATCACCAAACACTGAAACCGCTTTCTCAACTGTTCTCTTCCTCAACGCCCACTCCCTCCCGCCGCGAACATTTGTCAAGCTGTCTGTCACAGCTGAGACCGCGCCGGCCATGGCACAGTCGTAAGTCATCCCTTGAAAAAAACTCTTTTTCTGCAATCCCTTCTGTGATACTCAAAACCTTGCAGATTTGCCTCGCAATGGCGCTCCTTCTGGCACACAATGACTTCAAACGATCGCCATGCCTCCCACGACTCCCCCTACCGAACTGGTCGACATATTCCTCTCCCGCAGAGCCGCCATGCTCCTCTTACGGCGATCACAACGAGCGGCGTGGAGTCCCGGGTAGATCTTGCATCACCCTACGGGCAGGATGACCCGGGCATGAGCAATGGATTCATCGGCTCTCCGAAAGGCCCTATGTCACCTCACTCACCCTATTCCCCTGGAATGCGGTCGTCGCTAAGTCGGCAAACAACCGAGACCGAGACATTCGACAAAAACCCGTCCGGCGAAATTCAGATGCAGAACTTCAACGAGGGCCTGCCTCCGCCTCCTCCCATCGGTCATTCTTGGAAGCGCATCGACCGGTGGGTGGAAGATCACTACGAGGAACTTTTTGACAATGTTTGTGAAGGAGCTACTTCGAACGATGTCAATGAGCTAGAACACGAACTAGACTGCACATTACCTCAGGATGTCCGCGAATCATTACAGATCCACGACGGCCAAGAACGCGGAGGCCTTCCAACTGGCGTGATATTTGGGTGCATGCTGCTCGATTGCGAAGAAATCGTTATGGAGTGGCAAAATTGGCGCAAGGTCAGCGAAGAATACCTCACGCAAAAACCAAACTACCGAACTCCTCAAATCCCATCGAAAGCATTCGCTGGTGCTTCGTCGTCCATCACCCCACCACCGCAGCCACAGCAGTCGGGTCATCCGCTCTGGCGGCAGGAGCTACTCGCACGCCAGGACTCGCAGCCGCCAAATGCAGTACAGAAAGCATATGCCCACCCTGCTTGGATCCCACTTGCCCGCGACTGGGGAGGTAACTACCTTGCTACGGACCTCGCTCCTGGCCCTGCCGGTCAATGGGGTCAGATAATTATCTACGGCCGTGATTACGATTGCAAGTACGTTATCGCGCGCTCCTGGGCTGCATTATTAGCCATGGTTGCCGATGATTTGGGTACCGACAAAGTCTGGGTGGACGAGGACACTGGCGAGCTCAAACTCCGCGAATTCAAGCGCCAGAACATTGAGCCACCTTATCTCGAGATCCTCCGCTGGCGCTGCGATCAGAAATACGGCCGAAAAGCTCCAAAGAGGCGGTCTAGCAGCGGATTACGCATTAACGCCAGTGTGGGTGGTCCTGCACCTCCCGGAAGCACACATAGTGCCAGCCCTTATTCCAGTCCGACAAGTGTAGTTGAGGAGCGTGGACGCAGCCCGCACCGCTTTTCGCAGAAGTCAAAGGGTGTTAGCCCTAGAGCCCACATCTCCAGCCCGCTAGCCAGAGTTGCCGAGGAGAATCCTCAGCCTGTCAGAGTACACACAGACCTAAACGGAGTGAACGGAAAGAATGGCGCTCCGATTGAGAGGCTTGTATCAATCGACACACCCCGACCGAGCGAGGACCTCGTTGGAACTCCACGGAAAACTAGTTTTGGCAGCGACAAGGAGAACTGCGAGAAGGCAAAAACAGGCAGTGTTAAGAGTCCAATTCAAGAGACTGAAATGAAAACGGTGGAGATATAGGCATGCTTGGCGTTAGCGGGAGCATATTAGCACTTTGGGCTTCATACTCCTTGCATTGGGGGTACGATGACACATTTTCAATCAATGCATTACATCCGCTGGATACAGGCGTCACGAAATCGGTAAACTTCACACTTTAATATTAATCTCGCAAAATTCCCGGACGAAGAGCGCATGTGACGGGCAGACGCGCTGGAAAACGAGGCGTCAATTGAAATTATACGGCAAATGCAACTAGTAACAGCACACATTTTGCAAATCCTCTTTCGACATTGAATTGCGCAAATGGGCCGGGCCGGGCCAGGCTGGGGCGATGGGAGTACGAATATAAACGGAGCATTCTGGGTTTCGTGCTTTTTTTACTTCTTTCTACTGTTCTTCGACAACAAGCCCGCTTTTCTCACACTTATTAGTTGCGGAGATGACTTGGGTGGTGCGGCTGAATGTTGTTCTGTTTTTCTGTTCTTGTATTGCTGTGTACCAATCGAACCAAGCAATCATCTGGCGTATTTGAAAACAGCCTCTTTTTTGCAAACCGAGTCATGGTTTCGTGAGAAACGATGCTAAGCTCTTTTCATTCTCTGGTGCTTTACCTGTGCAGAAGGAGAAGTGTACTGCATGCGGGCGTTCCACAGCAGTGAACCCTGCATTCTTCCATCTCCTCTATATGCACGTACTTCCTCTTTACTCGCCTCGAATTTCCCCGCTCCTGCTCTTATAACACCTCTACCACCTTTCAGTCTTCTCTTCGTACATCACGCGCGATAGATGCTTCTACCCCGTCTTCCTTCTTCTCCTCACAATACAATTTATTTCCTTCATACACCCAACTCTGCTCCGATCTGGCTTTCGCATACGCATACGCATGGCGGGCGACTACGGGCACATGGGTTCTATTACCTTGCATTTGGCGGATTGGAGCTTTTGATTCTTTGATACATGGAACGGCTTTGAGAGCTTGATGGGATTCGATTCTTGGTATGGGAAATTAAGGGAACCAGGGGTGGTAATAAGTTTTGTGGGGAGGAGAGTGGAGGTGCAAGGAGTAGGTAGGAAATGAAGAAAGATTACTTTATGGCTCGTGCTTGTGCTTGAATAGGGGAGGAGCAGTGAGTGAACAGTGCGTAGTCACACGAAGAAAAGGAGGTGCTTGACGTTGTACGACTAGGATTGCATGCTTTCACCGCTCTTGAGGCTGGTGAACTTGTGATCTGACTTGTGCAAGCGGTGTGGGCTTCGGAAACTCGACCGCTTGGAGGTTCATGGCACGAGGACGGAATATGCGGTATGTTAACCAGTATTTAAGTCTGTCTCTACTCCTTGTGCTTCTTTCAGGTCAAAGAAAAGCGTGTTGCCGGATTGCCACCCAAGATTCTAACACTCCAAGCAGGCGAACTCTAGTGCAGGGGTATTTACCTGTGTTTCTAGCACACTGATTAATTTTGTGCAGCAAAGCTTTTGTCTTTAGAGTCCTTCGTCAGACTTCTCTTTATTTCTTGAACATCTTAGGCCACCTATTGTCTGAGAAAATGACAAGCCTATGCAGGTAGCACGTAGAAATGCCCTCACAAGCATTGCCACAGCTATTGCCACAGCTTTCAGCGAACTGGCTCTCGCACACACCCGAATCGCGTTCGACATTCTCTCGGGTATTCTTCTGCCATCTTATATCAAGAATGTCCCTATCCACCAGCAAGCGGTACTTGTCGCCATGCACTACTTCCTACCACTCAGATACCGTCCGGCAAAGGAACCTCATGGCACCACCTCTTCCACGCGGGCCGTTCGCTAGCACCAAGAATTCACTAAAAGGTATTGGGATTACACGACCATGCGAATCACGCTCCTACCAATAAGCCATCACGCCGTACCACTAGCTGACCTGAACCAGACCAAGCGGTCGACTTTGGCTAGGAGGTTCCAATGCCAGCTGCGGAAGCCTAGATGCACAGCTCCTCTTCACCTAGTTCCGCCTGACCCCAGAAATCGCAGCACGCACGCTCGTAAAGGAGTTGCAGACCTCGAGATGTCCATTATATAGCGTTCCCGCGTATCGTGTCAAGCATTCGCGCGTGCGCTAGCAAAGATACCCAAATACTGCGCAGTACCTATCAGATGACGGGGCTGCTTAGCTAGATCTGGATGTACGGCGAGCACTCATTCTCCCATCTTTGCAGCTATCGGATTGTTTTGGCCCGGTACGCGTGATATGTTATTTGTTTTAGTTCCGTGGGGTTGCGTTATAGAGATCTTTGATCAGTGAGGTTTAATGGCAGAGATACCAAAAACCATCCACACTCCACTGCTCATCGCATTCCCTAGCACCCCGTAAAGAAGCAATTATACTTGCACCACACCAGTCAGCAAACTGCCCACTATCCTTAAAACTAAAAAGATGGGGTTAAACTCACCTCAGGTCGATACAGATACTGCACGGTGCATCGCATCCAGTAGGCTGCCCGCAATTCTGATAGGGAGTCAGCCTAAAAAGCCTTGAGGATAAAGGTTTAACCCATTCTCATACATGTCCTGTAAAACAAGTCGCAGCCCTCGCAGAAAGTCAGTGGTGGTGGCAGGGCTGCCGTGTCTCGGTCTGCTTCCTCTATGTTATTTGTGTCATCGGCCGCGCGCTTAGCCAGCGCTTCCCCGGAGCCGTGGGGACCGCACTCGGGGGAACAGAAGGGCCCTCTGCACCATCCGTGACGGCACGGTTTCGTCTTCGCTTCCTCCGGCTCTGCTGTGCGCTCAACCAGCTCTTCATCAGACTCGTCAGGGCCATACTCGGGAGAGCAGAACGGCGCACCGCACCATCCATGATGACAGGGCTTCGTCTTCGCCTCCTCCGGCACCGCGGAGCGCAGCCACCTCAACATCCGTATTTAAAGGCACATACTCCGGATAGCAAAACGGCGCGCCGCACCACCCATAATTAGGCCAGCGGCAGCCGCGCGCGAGATCAGGGCAGGGGCGTTGGAGTCGGCGACGTTGTTGGGGCCGCATTCGGGATAGCAGAAGGGTGCGCCGCACCAGCCGCGGTGGCAGGACTTGATTTTTGGGCGGGGACGGCGGCGGGTTGGCGGCGGGGCGAGGAGGGTGGTGAAGAGGGGTATGAGGATGAGGGCGATGTGAGCTAGAGAAGTTGTAGGGGTAGAGAGAGTTAAAGGAAGAAGTGAGGTCGACTACTTGTATGCCCTCGGTCATGCTGCCCATTGAACTTTAAAAGCCTTATCTCATCATCCTAACGGTTTGATTGGCTGATCCTTATCGATAACTGTTGGACGCGAAGCAGCGTTGCGAGGGTTAACTTCAAAAAGTAACTCAAAAGTTGAAGTACTTTTGATCATCACTCAATCAATGACCAGAGATTTACAGGCCTCCCAGGGCCGCAAGGAAATTCTAGTGCTAGACATGAAGATTTGGGAGACATACTTGCATGAGAACCTCGTGCAGAAACAATATCGGAACGAGACAAATCAGAAAAAGAATTGGAACGAGAATTTCCTAAAAAGGACTCTCCTGAGCATGAGGCATCTGAACGAGACAATTTTGGCACAGGTGAAATAGAAATGGCCGGGTTGGGAAGGCTTTCGTGATGTGTGGGCGAAGCCTTTTTAACATTAGAGCATTCCGAACTTTCTAGGGGTTTCGGAGCCATGGCGTAGTAAATCGGTAATGCAACCACAGCATTGATGAAATCGTCAGTATCCAGAATCTCTTCCACCAACGCTTTCAATCTGTTCATTACATTGCGGATAGCAGGACTCTCACTGCCCTCCTTAAGCCGTCGCCAAGCAGTTACAAGCAGCAGAGACACGCTGACCGAGCCGTATTGTTGAGGCTCATTGTCCGTTATTGCTCCAGTAAGCTCATAGACATTTTTCCCTTGTATGGTGATGTCTCGGGTGAGTTGTGTTAGCTCGTGAGCATGTTTGGTCTTTCCGTCGTGTTGCATTTGCATCGCTGCTCGCTCAAGTGCTCTTAAAGCTGAGATCTTTCCAAGACACAACCATCCAAGCGGTTTGCTTTCCAGTGTGAAGTTGAACTCATCGAGAGCGATGAGGAGCATGGCGTGAATTGTCATAGCTGCGCGAATGCCAGCATTGGTGTTTCCGAGCTCGAAGTCCAGATGTCCGCCGACATTACGAAGCAGTTTCTGATGCAATCCGAAGTGTTTTAGCAACTCTTTGAGGGTGATTGGCAGTTCAAACGAGCTTCCTATCCCGGCTTCTTTTGCTAGCCTCCTCGTGTCTAGATATCCAACGATTGGGGCTACATCATTCTGATTGAAACCGAGTTTTTTCATGATTAAAAGGTCTCTTTCGAGATGGTGCGACACGAGCACGATACTACGAAGCGGCCCAAACTCAAGAGTAGCCGGCCTAGTATGCGAGGTAAGGCTATTAAACCTATCCGTATTCGTCTTTCTCGGGTAATTTTGGTTGAAGTAGATTGACTTAGTATCGGTTATACAAAATATGTCTGCTAAAGTAGCTTTGATATCTCGTTTCTGGATCCATTCTGCGGCTTCTGCACGAACTTGTTCTGGATTCTTGTCGAAGATCTTACGCACCCAGCCAGGTACAGTGTCTTTGACGCATATATGTCGCGTCTGTATAGCCCTTTGTGCTTTGGATATGAGGTTGCTAGATAGGTCTCTCGTGTCGAGAGTGGAAATCCCGATGTCGGTTACACAACATTGGTGTCGTTCAAAGTCAGTGGCGATAAAGACTACATCGGAATCATGAGGAGACGTATAGAATCGGAGAAAGTCTTGCAATTCTGAGATATTTCCGCACCGAGCCATTGCACGACTTGTCAAGTAGGGAGCGAGGACTTCGCCGTCAACCCGTGGAAGGCTTGATACTAAGTCTTCGGTGTTATCTGAACGAGAGCGATTATGGTGAGCATGAGGATACGGGTGAAAATTCTTGCAATCATTGCGAATACTTATATTATGCGTCTATTACTCTCAGACTACATTAGAGTTAAACTTTCCAATTGAGTTTATTGCTCTGACATGGTAAATTTTCGGGATTTAAAGTCTGTCAATTGAGCGGCAACCATGCCGAAAGAAGCGCATGGTTGCAATACTAGGGAAAGTATTAACTTCATGGGATCTCTACTCATATTAAATCCGTTGAGATGGTTGCATGAATGAGTTAACCAGCGGATGAGCTGATTAGAGTGTTTGGCTTACTTCGTTGAAGAAACCCGCTTCCGTCCTAAACCCGCAACTCTATTTCATCTGGAATAGTAAACCTTCCAAAAGTGTAATCAAGATCTGTGCGAGCGATCAAGGATTGAATTAAAACCAGTATCTGCATATGTCACGTGCTTGATCCAATCAACAATCATTGTTTGTAGAGTCCATCTGGCACCTAAGCGTTCCAACTGCCAGCCCTATCAAGAACACTCATCATTTTAGGACTTGCTAGATGCATCAATAACTCGGGATTCACACTCCAGAACTGGGTATTTAAAAAGCGGCGAGCACCACATTGACAAAACATCATCAGCTATACCAGTCACCATCGGAACTCTCTCGGTTCGACTCAAAGGCTCGGTAATTCGACGCATTTGTGACGGATACCCAGAAGAGATGCGCTTATATCAACCGGGGAAAACCGACATCCAAAATAACCACCGGAGCTATCGAATTTGGCCCATCAGCGTGTTTGAGATGTGTACTCGGTGTGTTCCGTGTCTGACCCTTCTGAGAAGATAGCCGCAGCAGAATCCTGGAATACCCTCATTGAGTTAGCGCCATCAGCCATCTCGACGTCCTGACTCTCGTCGATCCCTCCTGCCCCAGTCCTGTTCAAGCCGGTCATATCAGCAACAAGACCCGTAGTACCCTCTCGCTCTGTCATCTCTGTGTCGGGAGTCAACGTGTTGCTACTCACGTTGTCCGTCTGACTATCCAACCACTCTTGACCGCTCATATCCTCATATATTTTATTATGTTCATCACCATCCTTGCTCACGTTGTTCCACTGCTCCGAAGTATCGTACTTTGCGAGGTCATATGCTGAAGTGTATTCCGGTGGCTGTTCTTCCCAGGTGTTGCCTTTCTCATGAGTCTGAAGATCTTCCATGAAAGCAAGATTGTCACGTTTAACAAAAGCCTGCTTAAAAATCAGCACTAGAAACAATAGGATTTTCCTGGAAAGTCTCTAGTGACCTACTTCGAGTGGCTTGGGTAAGGGTATTGGCGGCGCACTGATTGCAGCATCAGTGGCGTAGACCAGTAAGGCTTCGCTGCGTTCTTCGCTCGCTTTTTCAAGAACCGCTTTTTCGGTAAATTTCTGTCGGTGGGGGTTAGCCTGTTAGCTTCTCGTGAAATTAGGCGGTAAATGAGGATTTCGCTAGCGTAGACCGCAAGAAGGCGCATCCTTACCTCCCGTGTGATATATGGCTGAGCGCTGGCATACGAGTATTCAACCCTCCACCATTGTGAAGCATCTGTAGGAGTATCCCCAGAGCTAGAATCATTCGGCTCAACAGGGCTTAAAACATAGATAACATTCGACTGTGTTGAGACGCCTCTGAGCTTGTAGCGAACCTTCGGGGTTTTTTCAACGGATTCTGCGAGTTCATATGAGACTCTACTCTCTCTTATGGGCTTTCTAGAGGAGCTTGTAGACTGGTTGTTATTTTCATTTGTAGGTTCCTCGATGGGTCCCTTGAATAGACTGGAAATTTGCTCGAGGATTTCGCGCGCCTTCTGCTTCTGTTCATCAAGCTCTGGAAAATGTTAATTATGAAAATGAGAAGTTAATATCGAAAACTACCTTTGATCTTGCGTTCGATGCTTTCGTAGATTGCTTGAAGCTGTGTAAGAGCATAGGCATCATGGGGATCCTCCGGTTCTCCATCGGGTTGTTCGAATGCTTTGATGCTTGTTTTCAGAAGAAGCAAGGCATCTACGGATTCCCCAGTTTTCTTGTTCTTGTGGACCTTGAAGTTTGTCCTCTTAGCTTCGATTCGTTCAATTTCTTCTTCACACTGCTTGATTTTGTGACGCATGGATGTGATGTCCTGCTCATTGCTTTCCAGATACCTGTCCGCGTAGAACACTGCCGGTATTTTTACATCCAAGCTCTTTGCACCTGCATCGGACTGGGTGAGTTTCACTATCAACACGTTGCTAATGTCCCTCACGAATGCAGAACCCTCGTTACTAAACATATGATCATCCAAAACGTCATAGAGAGTCATTGGTTCCCCGGGAGTCGTATGAACAACCGTGGCGTCAAGCCAGAAAGAATTTTCAAGAGACCCGTTTGCGTTTACTGTGCAATGCAACAAGCTACTCGCATCATAGCCTGGGGTCTGATGGCGCACTGCCGATTCCCAGCCAATCAAGAATTTGTGGAAATCGGGCTTGTTGTAATCGTCGATAAGTTCGGCGGCGGCCTTAATGAAGCCAACAAGATTACACAGTGGTTCTAGGCTACCATATGCTCGATCTGTGTGATCCAAAAGAGTAACCACTCGTTGTACTTCGTGAATCAGCTCTAGCTCCGGATTGATGACAGACCTGGATCCTATCTCGGCGGGCCCGGAGGGCGTGATAGCCGTTCCTGTCCACCAGTTTCCATCGTGGCCGTAGTCAGATAATAAATTCTCCGGGGAGAGGAAGGCGTTTCGAACCAGCGGGATCGAGTGGAGTATTGTGAACAGAGCCGAAAGATAATCGCCAGATGGTAGAGGTTTGATAAAGGCGGGCCCGCCTTCTTCACGTTTGCGTTGGTTGATCTCGACATCTGGGATGAATTCGTGCGCCGATGAGCCTGCAAGAGTTATAGCCCACTTGCTATTATCATAAAATGATTTGGTAGCTGGCCCAAAATGGGGTCCCGAGTTACCTATAACACCCGACTCCTGGCCAATCGCTTCAACGCCTATGATTAGTATCAGCCCTCTCATCCATTGTGAAGCTTCTACTGCTTATGCCATAGTATTTGGGACTGACTTGGGATTGGGGTATCTACTAGATTTATGCCAGAGTCTGTTGACCGATGGCTGGCTCTTGAGGGAGGCCGAGTAGGAGCCCCAGTGTGAGAAAAGTTGGCCGGTGTTGTTTCGTAATTGTTGATCTGGAAAGCTTTTGAAATTCAGCAGGTCAGCCTAGCCACCACACAAGAGCGTAAGTAAGCCGCGCAGGAATATACAGCAAACTCACATGGAATGTTAGAACCATATTGGGTGAACTGATTTTCGTCCCATCCTGTACTCTGCAAATGTGCGGTAAAATGGTTCAGCGACTATTGCCAGACGTATGTGGACATGCTCCCAACCTGAGCTCCAGTATGACCTTGGTCAAAGAACGAGGAGATTGCACGCTCTAGTTTATTGTCCGCCGTCTAAATTGTGCCAAATAATATTAGCAGAAAAGCAGAGCATACGGCTTGTCGGGAGTTGAGCGCAGCTCATACCTTGAGCAATTGACGAGCCTGTTGATCTGTTACCTGACCTCCAGTTATTTCAATGAATGACTGAACATCTTCTAAGGATGGCTCGGCTGCCATAGTAGCTCAAATGTACAAAGAAGAGTTATGCAAGGTAAGAGGGGACCACGCTCGATGGGTTTGGATGAGATGAAGCTAGTCGGCGATGATGTAGTTGGGGAATGTTGTCCTCATGAGCGGGGTGATGGTTTGTATCTTCTGGTAACAAGGTAGAAGCTGTCCTTATGTACCGGCGGATGAAAGGAGGTAACACTTGAGGGTGCGATTGTGATAGAAGACTGTTTGAAAGCGCATCCTCGCATGAGTGGGCAAATAATGATGTTGCCAAAACTTTATCAAACAGAATGCAAACACGCCGCCGCAGATGCCTGCCAGGCCGCAAGGCGGAGGAGGATCGGCAATCTTGATCAGCCCAAGTCCCAAGCAAGCATCACTTAATAATAAATCCTAATAATTTAGATTTAGACTTTTATATATACTCTGCAGCTTTTATTAAAATTATATAGTAAATAATTTAGTAGTTTAGTCTTATTTTAGCCCCTAAATTTTAATATCTTAAAAACTACTAAACTATTTACAATATAATTTTAATAAAAGCTGTAGAGTATATATAAAAGTCTAAATCTAAATTATTAGAATTTATTATTAAGTGGTTGTTAAGATATTAAGGTGTGAATTTCCTAATTTTTTAGCAAGTTTTTAAAGTGGCCCACTGGCCCGCATGGCCTACTAGCCCGCAGGGTACGTTATATAGACCCGCTATATGCGTAATTAAATATCTTATCTTTATCTGTTTAACGTAGGTAACGGGGTTATGACCGCTCCCTGGGTTATAACCGCGCTAGCGTACCGCCTGCTATTTTAAGTAAAGTTTTGTTGTTCTGCCAAAATTAAAGTAACACATATATTTAGAGGGCGGTGAGTCATGCTAAGGCTTACCTAGGCGTGATAGATATAACTTGGGTGATGCTAATCGGACACCCCCTAATTGCTAGGTGGACACCCCCCAATTGCTAGGTGGACACCCCCCCAAATCAGGTTTGGCGCCTGCCTCAATAGGTTAGAATATCACGTGCGTT
>Ga0307515_10006654_pt1 | contig 23038 bp, 24 predicted proteins | sample 17_EM_MG_FD_194513 | JGI IMG/M metagenome (GOLD analysis project Ga0307515, IMG submission 194513) | Populus trichocarpa ectomycorrhiza microbial communities from riparian zone in the Pacific Northwest, United States - 17_EM | ecosystem: Host-associated > Plants > Roots > Unclassified | place... | reverse complement strand
CGTCTGCACGGCCTTTTTGTAGGGGAAGTTTTGGTATTTTTGCTGTTTAAGGAAAAGTAAGGCCGTGCAGACGTGGCTGCGCTAACAACCGGAATTGACAGGAGGGTGTACTGAATGTGATGCTTTGCAAAACAGAAAATCCACTCAACAAGCACTTTGTGGCATGGTATGCTTTCGGGGTAGGTTCGCGTCACCACTGATTAGCTCTAGATGCATCTCTTGCGCTGTTAAAGAAAATCTCGAGATTTTTAATGTTAGGAAATCGTGGAAAAGTTCCCGGATCAGTGCTGAGCCAGCGATATATGTCAGAGAATGGCCCGATTTCGACACTGAAAATGCTAAAGTACTCCTCGTTCCTTTAGTCAAGATGTATGCGATTCATGGCATTGTAAGATATACTAGGAAGGAGTAACATAATCAAAAATGGCTCTTGTTGGTTAAAATATTCCCTTGGAGACTCCCTGTCAATTTTAAGAGCTTCCTCATGGACTTGCCTATTGACAAGCAAGAAGTTGGTATTGGGGGGAGGTGCCATGATGGCGTTATTGTCTGCAGTGTTTTTGCTATGATACTTGATTGCATCATATGGTGGCTGCCCAATACCAGTGAGCCTTCTGCTTCAGTATAATCAACCCACCTAGCATGTGGGTAAGTATCGGGACCCAGAGCCATTTCGTAGATGGCGTGACGTAGCTCTGCAGGCAAGGCTAAAGGCTGAATGCCAAGCCGTTCTTTGACCACCATTGCTGTTGTTTTTGGAGCCCGATTTCTTGCCCAAGACTAACCGCGCGTGGATGTAGGCTATTGAGCCATGTTTCAAGACTAATCCATTCCCCAGCAATTCGGACATACATATCACTCGGGCGAAGTTTTTGAGTGAATCCCCGTTCCGCAATACCGATAGGGACAGCTCTACCAGGGTAGCCGAGCCACTCAGGCTGAAAAAAATGTATAGAACTTGATCAAGTATGGTTGGGTAAGTCTAGGGCCTGCTTTACACGTAAAGCAGGTGAATGCTGACGGATCTGTGGAATGAACTCGCATGTCGTCACAAAAGTGGTCGAACCTTTTGAGCTTGCGGTTATTAAGACGAATAATGGCCCTTTGATTGGGTCCTTTGGATGTTCAAATCGGGTATCTCGCTAGCCAATCAACGATAATACGAGGTGGATTTGATCCAGTCCAACAAGATCACTGATCAACGATGTGCCGAACGACGCGCTGATTGCGATCGTCGTCCTGTTTCCTATGTAGGTATAGATTAGGGGTGTCTTGGCCATTTGACTTGACTATATTAAGGCTCAACAGCCTACATTAATTCAACAGAGTTCTCCTTGACTGCTCCGTTTGACACGATATGTTGGCGTATGGGTGACCCATATATAATATCCTCCAGAACCACTTAGAGAACTCCCAGCGGCCCCATATCATAAGCTGGAATGTATCAATCATCGTGAGGTGATACTGTGCTCTCGAATAAAAATTTATGAAGGTGAGGCGATGATGGGTAGTAGTAGAGGTCAAGACAGGCATAAAGGGGAGCATGAGAAGAAATAAAAGAGGTCGGAAAATAAAATCAGGAAACATATACCTAGTAGAATCAATGAATTAGAGGTATAGGGCCAAGGTAAAGTACAAAATTTGGCTATAATTCATCTGCCGAGTGACGCCTTGAGGCGGTATAATATTGCGCGAATAGGATGAGAATGATAATAGTTTGAGTGAAGATCTTATTATATTTCACTTATCAAAATGTCAAGGATCAAAGCTCCTAGGAGCGATAGCTTGAGAATTCATTGGTCACTAGGATGTGGCTACGTAAGATTAGCTGGGTAAGATTATAAGAGTCATATATCCGGGTCAGGAAGTAGGGTGCTTTCTGTCTGGCCTTGTCAAAGGTTTTGTCTTCTCTATTGTTTGTTCAATATGAAAAGAGTCTCTGCTAATAGGCCAATAAGATTAATATTTGTTGGATTGAAAGGATTTAGCAAAGATACGGTTTACAGAACGAGATCCCCAACAGGAAGAGTGTAATGGATTGTGATGATTCCCCTCTTATATAAAGAAGCCTGCGAAATAAATCGTTTGTCTCCCCCGGAAGTTGCCGTTGGTACTCAACAGAATCTTATTAGCCTTCAGTTGGAAAGGCTTTCACGTCGAGGTTATGGATTCTCGCTTAGTCTCCTTGATATAGGCTAGCGCGCACAATCGGCGAAAGTTCACGCATCGCGAACTTCTTGTGCGAACCAGCATATCTACCGACTAACCTACAACGAGTGCCCTCTAACTTCCCATCAACAGCTTCAGGCAGCATTGCTTCATCATGGCCGAGCAGTTGGTTCTCAGAGGCACCCTTGAGGGCCACACCGGATGGGTGACCTCCCTCGCAACCTCTCTCGAAAAGTACGTTGAACAGCAAAACAATATGGCAGCGTAACAGTGGATTAATTGGCAGTCAGCCCAAACATGCTCCTGTCGGGAAGCCGAGATAAGAGTCTCATTATCTGGAATTTGACCCGCGACGATACTTCCTACGGTTACCCCAAGCGAAGCCTTCACGGCCACTCGCACATCGTCTCCGACTGTGTATGTAATCGGATTATAGGGTGAATTGGGAGATGTGGGCAAGATTTAGGACAATGGACTGATTTAGATGTGTTTTTAAAGGTTATTTCCTCCGACGGTGCATACGCTCTCTCATCCTCCTGGGACAAGACCCTCCGTCTTTGGGAACTGTCGACTGGTAATACTACGAGGAGATTCGTTGGCCACACCAACGATGTCCTGTCCGTTTCCTTCTCCGCCGATAACCGTCAAATTGTCTCTGGCTCCCGCGACCGAACCATCAAGTTATGGAACACTCTAGGAGACTGCAAGTTCACCATCACTGACAAGGGCCATACTGAGTGGGTGTCGTGCGTGAGGTTCAGCCCGAACCCACAGAACCCAGTCATCGTCAGCGCTGGTTGGGATAAGATGGTCAAGGTGGGTACAAATTTTCGCACCCCAATTGGAACAGGAGAAATTTCCAAAAACAACCACATGATGCTAGCACATTTTAAAGTATTTGCTACTTCAGAGCCTTTTGGCTATGAGACAAACAATCACCGGCGCACTGATACAACATGCTTCTAAATATTTTCATCTTACTTTAAGTTGCGCCACGCAGAAGCTAACGTAAATAAACAGGTCTGGGAGCTCGCCTCGTGCCGCATCCAAACCGACCACATCGGCCACACCGGCTACATTAACACCGTGACTATCTCGCCTGATGGCTCCCTCTGCGCGTCAGGTGGCAAGGACGGCACCACTATGCTTTGGGACCTCAACGAGTCGAAGCACCTGTACTCCCTCACCGCTGGCGACGAGATCCACGCCCTTGTCTTCTCTCCTAACCGCTACTGGCTGTGCGCCGCCACCGCCTCCAGCATCATTATCTTCGATCTCGAGAAGAAGAGCAAGGTCGATGAGCTGAAGCCCGATTATATGGAGGTTGGCAAGAAGAGCCGGGAGCCGGAGTGTGTTAGCTTGGCTTGGAGCGCTGATGGCCAGACGCTGTTCGCTGGCTACACTGATAGCCGTATCCGCTGCTGGGGCGTGATGGCGAGGGCGTAGGTGGGTTGATGAAAGGAGGATGGGTAAGGTGAGGGAATGATGGGGTCTAAATCTGCTTATATGCCACGAAGGGAATGAATAGGTAGGCAACCGTTCGGGTTTTCATGTGGCCTAGCAATGTTGCGTGTATAGCACTTTGGCGGCGCTCAAAGCAAATGAAAAACCATTCAATCCAATCCAAGCCCGTCTCCAATACTTATTTTGATGCTACCATATATCATTATACAACTACACCTGAAATCCAAAGCCAATACAAAGACAGATCTTCATATAATCTCCTTCACAGCTTCTCAAAAGTCAGCTTCCTCTTCTGTAGTCCACTCAACATAGCATCCTTCACATCCTTCGTCTGCACCATCGCCGCATTCCAAACCGCCGTATACCTCAACCCATCCTCCACCGGCCTATCCCTCGAGTAATTCAAAATTTCCTTCGTCCCCATCGTTGCCACAGGGCTCTTACTCGCAATCAGCCCTGCCAACTTTATCCCCGCCGCTAATGTCTCCCCCTTATTCGCATACACCGCCGACACAAACCCCACCCTCAACGCCTCCTCAGCACCGAACACGCGTGCCGACAAACACACATCCTTCGCCCAGCTGGCGCTGCCAACCGCGCGCGGCAGCCGCGACAGCGTGCCGATGTCGGCCGCGAGCCCGATGTCGACCTCCTTGACGGAGAAGCTGGTGGAGGCGGCGGCGACGCGGATGTCGCAGGCGAGCGAGAGGTCGAGGGCAAGCCCGTACGCGATGCCGTGCAGGACTGCGATGACGGGCTTCTCGCAGGCCTCGACGGCGTTGATACAGGCTTGGAACTCGAGGATGTGCCGGCGCAGCGCGTTGGCGGTGCGGGCGGGGTCGGCGTCTGTGCGGCCGATGAGGCCGCCGGAGGAGGCCGCCTGGGGACCAGTACGTTAGTGGGTGGTAGTAGGAGAAGAGAGGTTGGGGGTTTACTTTGATGTCGAGGCCTGCGGTGAAGGCGCGGTCGCCAGCGCTGGTTAGGACGATGGCGCGGACGTTGGGGTCGTGGGAGAGGCACTGGAAGATTTGCGATATGTTGAGCCACATTCTAGGGGGATATTAGACGTGGCGTAGGTATCTAGGTAGGATCATATAGAACGGAAGGAGGAATTAAAGAGAGATAGGGAGAGAATTGTAAGGGAAATGGGTAAGGTTGTCATTGACAGTAGGAATGATTACTTTGATAGTTGAGAAAGGACACTAAAGCTGAATTCAGGATATTGAAGGTATAATGAAGGTGAAAACATTCAGAATTGTTCTAAAGAAATTCTAGTATTGACATTGACCGTAAAAACCGGTTCGGTCAAATCAAATAAAGTTTGAACGACAGTAGAAAACATGTTGACATGCTCATTAAAAAAGACAGCAGGATCTCGGTTTGTCCTAAAACCTAGCTTACACTTCAATAAAAGCATTTAGCTTCTCCGGCCGGTTTATCTCAACCTGGGCGACATATTCTTGCGGAAATGTGACGTTGAAGTAGTCGTAGGAGTATTCTTGTGCCATGCTTTTCCGGCTGGATTATTAAACTGAATAACACACTATTTCAAAATCCAACCGCTTGAGGAAAATGAGTAGAGTATAAAAATGTAGATAGTTCTCTGGTGTAGTTGTTATGGTTACAGCTATGTGCATGACCAGCTTCCACTCCCTTTCCGAGGTTTCGAATTCGGTACACATTCAACTTCACCTGATTGCTACTAGCTGTACATGGCAATCGTAGCGAACGTCTATGCTTGGCTGCAAGAACTTCAGCTGTTCGCGATCGGTCTCCATAATGTCGCGATCTTTGTCAAATATCGTGAGGTTTCCACCCGTACGATATTGCCAAACTTCATCAGCCACTGCGGAGACAGACAGCGTTGTACAGTGCATTGCACGACCTGCTTCCCCCCTCTTTAGCGAGCGCTGCGAAATATCAAATTCGGTACGCGCATCCAACCTCGCTTGATTGCACGTGGTAATTGTGGCGAAGCTGTATGCTTGGCTGCAAGAACCTTGCTCCGGCGACCTTCTTCTGCAGTGCCGTGATCTTTGTTAAATATCGTAAGGTCTCCACCTATATGATATTGCCAAATTTCATCAACCTCTCTGCAGAGACAACATTGCATTCGCGCTTTGGCGGCCATAACGGAGGCGTAGTTAAGGGGGAGAAGAGGAAGTGTATGTCAGGCAATTCCTCTAGCCAATCAGAATAATTCTCCAGGGCAGCCAAAATAACCCGTGCGTGCGGCCATAGGCGTTCGCTACAATTACTATGTGCAGTTGGTGGCGATTGACTGGGCCGGCGTACTGTAGCGAAATAAATTTTTGCCAGAGGGGTTTGATGGTCGTCTCACATGCCGCGGCGAAAATCAATGATGATAGGAACAGACGATTCGTTCAGAATTTCAGTTTGTATGTAATATTCTCCAAGGGAAAGACAGTATATTCATTGGTTAACTTATGAATTTACGATAATGTTGGTCAAGAGAGCGTCTCAGAAATTGCCGTCAAGTCCTATCCGGCGCCCAAACGACTCAAGATGCACCAATCCTCCTAACTCACCACAAGATGCCCACTGGAACACCACATAATCATCCAGAACCGTACTTATTAAGCGTCAGAAGTATAACCAAACAACCATATACTAAGTGAAGGTTAACTAATCAATCATTTATTCAAATTTTGGCAATTTTTTTCTCAGACGCCCAACTGACTTCCGTAATTTCCACAACCCCTGATAGTATGCAGTCAAGGCTGGGAAATCTTTCTGGGTCCACTCCTCCCAGTTCTCAATAATCTCATCCAATACAGGCCAAATTGCGCAGTCAGCGATGGAAAACCTTGACCCTGCGGTAAACTTTTCACCGTGGCGCCCCTGTCTCTCCTCCAGTGTTTCTAATGTGTTGACAAAGTCTTCGAGAGAAGTCGAAACATCTCGATTCTTCCACTGTTTTTGCAACTCCAACACCATTTGAATCACCTCATAAGCGTACGCAGTGACCTGTTTACCGTGGTCGTCTCTGTCTAGATGATGGTACCTGTCAAGATATAGCAGAATTGGGACCGCTGACACGACCTCGGTATGGTTGATGTCGGCATCTCGATAGCAGACTTTACGGTCACGTTCGTACTCCTTGTCAAGCGCAGGAGGTTCACTAACAATGTGAGCAAGTCCTAGTTCTGCTAAACAGATGGTAACTTGTCGATTCTCAATGGTATCGTTCGAGGCAAACAGAATCGGATGATCTAATGGCGGTGCTCGAAAGTGAAGAACATCAAAACCAGCGCCATATATCGCCTTCCAGTCAAATTCCGTGCTGCGATTTTCTTTTCCAAATGCGTGGATCATCTCCTCCGTCTTTTCTTCATCATCATTGATTACGTCTTTCGCGTTGGTTCGGTCTTTGGAAGTAGCGCCCTGACCCCAGATGAGGCGAGAGTCATTATCTAGGAAAGTGCCAATACTACGAAATGTGAGAGATATACGCATTCCAGAGAATGCCTTTTCTGCTTCTGATCGCTCTGTCGCTAAACGTTTATCGGCGTTAATGCCATGCAACCAGCGCATGTTTGAGTCCTCTCCCAGTACAAACATGGAATTGTGCGGCATTGCGACGCGCTGAGTGTTACGTCCGGGGCTAGCTTCATTAGAGGCTTGCTCAGACTTGGCAGACTTCTTGGTTCGGAGTCGCATGGTTCTTTCAGCCCCAAAACTGACGTTAATAATATTTGAACCGCGAATGATATCCAAAGTTTTATCCGAATGTTCGGAAATATAGTCCTGCCCAGATCGGTAAAGCTGAATTAGAACATGGTTGACAGGATGCTTTATGATCTTTTGTACTTGTTCGCGAATCAACTGCACTGTTGAAGAAAAATGTAAGAGGGGCAGTGACTGGTCAGATGGATGGCGATACACTGGCATAGAACCGTCGGGGCCAAATTCGCCTTGCACGCAAACAAGGCGCGGAACTTCTCCCTGCACATGGTACATCTTCTGCCATCGTACCTCATTATATAGTTGATGGAAAATAATGTCCTTTAGAGGCTTCTTGGACGACTTCGGATGGCACAGAGTCTGCGGGAAGAAATCATAAATAATCCGCGAGTCCCCTTCAGCAATACTATCACCCGGTCTCATTATTGGAAACGTCGCCAGCGATTGGGCCTTTTTCCCCATTTTTTGGTGAGCACTGGAGGGATTAGGGTTCTCAGGGGATACCTTCTCGGGTTGTGATTTTGAAATTGTGGATGAGTCAATCTTAACTGGACGGCCCAATGAGAGTCGAAGCTTCGAATCTTTGTCTTTCGAGCTCGAGCTTGTTGTACTTAATGATGGCTGAGATATGGATGACTTTAGTCGTTGCTCGCGCTTTGGTGGGGTTTCCTTTAGTTTATCACTGCTTCCGGCCTTCGTAATTGTGGTCGGGCGTGCAGGTGGCTCGTACAGCTGAGCAGGCTCCTTAGAGTGATTGGCGGACTTCTCCGATGTCTCTATCGGCGCTTTCTGACTTGACTCAGCTTTCCTGCTTGACTCCACTTTAGTCTTGTCATCCTTTTTTTTTTCCTTGTCGCCTCTCGATCTCATGCGAATTTTTGACTTGACTAAATTCTGCTTGGTTTCAGGTGCTTGCTGCGACTTTCTAGAGATAGGGCGTGTTAATGCGGGCTGCGGTTCTGGGTCCTGTAATCCGGACGCTCCCCGGCTGAGTTTCTCTGCAAATTGCTCATCGCTGAGATTCGTATTTGCTGGGTCTCTCGCTTCGCTGCTCTCGGCTACACTTGCATCTGAAAATGTCCTGATTCTACCATTCAAGGCTATGGACGGAGGTTCAGCCACTGTGGGTCTTATTATTTCTTCTTCTTTAGGTTTCAGATCATCGTCTAATCGCAACTTGTCAACCAAATTGCTAAGATCATCGGTATCCTTTGAACCTTCAGACGGATTTGCGGTTGTTTCCGGCGTTTTCGAGAGGTCATTTGCGAGGTCTATGCTACTGAAAACGTGAGCCCCCATGAGCTCAGTCATCTTCTTTAGCGCTTCCTCGTGACGCACTTGTTTGCGATAACCCAAGCAGTCTTCGATGAGATTGATAGTAAGGCCATGGCGCACAGCATCCAGAGCAGTGGCAAAAATGGAGATGTTGGTGATGCATCCGCAAATATAGAGTTCAGTAACCAACTTGGCCCGTAGTGTTACCAAGAGCGATGTTGAATTAAAGGCAGAATAGTGCGATGTTACAACCACAGTATCCGTAGACGTATCTATGCTTGATGTGATGCCCTCGGCGAATTCGGCTCCTGACGAGTTTCGTGAACAGCTTGGCCCCTTTTTAGATGCCTTGGACAGAAACAGCTCTTCTTCTTCGGCTGGAGAAGGCGAAGCTGCGCGGGCCACGATGCGCTTCCTTGTTGAGACCCGCTTGAGTAGTTCCAGGGCACGTTGTTTATGGCGTTGTGATCTTGATGAAGATGCGCGGGGCATTAGGTCTTTGACTGCCAATTCTTCACCACTATCATCTGTGCTGCTGTCAAGCCCATCAACTGGCTCCAAAAGGACGGTGTCTCCATCGCCGGAAGGATCATTTACCGTCCATTCTTCTTCGAAAACGGTTCGGACCCAGATGACATCTCCAGCGTTGTCTCGAAATCTAGGGACGAAAGCCTTGATTCGATCGATGAAGCCGAACGGTGTCTCGACCGGAAGCTTGCCGTCGGGCCGGAGAAAGTCATTCTGCAATCCAAGAACAAGTAAAGCCTGGTGGGTCTGAAACTGCGGTTGCTTCTCCTTGAGAAGATCTAGAAAAGATGTCATGGCTTTTTATTGAGATTGAGCAGCTAGAAAGAAGGACGGATTGTCAGACATGTGCACACGCAAGAAACTAGCGAAATTTGAAGTGTATTTTCTCCCTCAGTGGCCAAGCATTACGGTCTAGATTGTCAAAAATCTTGAGAGGCAAAAAACGCCAACTCAGAGCGCGATGAAATGGGAGGCGTAAAGTTGGTGTAAAAAACGGTGGATACGCATTATCAGATGTTGGGTAGTAGTTACACTTACAAGTCATGGAGGTGTGTAGGATGTAGGAAGCCAAGTAGAGCAATCAATCAAGGTGGCATAGTCGCGCAGCGGCAGCGGCTGCAGGGCTGGCTTGATCCATACACAACGAAGGTCGACTTACGCAGGCCGGCGAATGCAAGGCCGTGTTAGTCTCAGGCATGGGCTATGGACAATGGTGGGGAGAGGAAGAGAATGCCTAGGTTGGTGGGTAGGAGCCCTTGAGGATGCCAATAGTGCGCGGAGAGTAGTGAACCCATCTACTCGGGTGGCGAGCCACGAGAGCAGGGGCGCGGGTTGTGGAGCAGAGGGCGGGATAAGACCGATGAGACCGAGAACACTGAGAACACTGAGAACGCTGAGAACAATGGGACCGCTGAGACCGCTGGGTGCACTGCTATATCTTAAGCGACACCTGCAGGGGATGATGCTCGCCCGTTTCAAGCAATATCGTGTCCGAACCGGGATCCTTCGGGCCTGTGCCGGCAGAGTGAGGGCCAGCAAAGGTCAGCGGAAACCAGCCCGCCCAGCTTAGCCCAGCTTACGCCTGCACTGCCGGCCAGTAAATACGCCTGCTACTACGGAGAAATTGCCAAACGGTTATGACCTGCATCCATAGCAAGTCACCAGTCAACTTAAACGCCCTTTTACCGCTCGCATCGCGAATCATTCCTTTCCCAGTCCCGCCAGGAACACCGTCACTCTCGTGCATATTACGCTGCACTCATACGCCAGAACTCCCACCTACCCGTACATCCCCGTTAAACACCACTTGGCCCACACACACAACCGTACCGAGCCCCGGAATTCGACGCGCGGTCTCACTCAAATCACGGCCACATGATCCTACCCACTCGCCCTCTCCGAACCCAGACGTCTGGTCGATATGTATATCCCATCACCTGCTAAAGAATGCCGTAATTTTCTGGCTCCCATCGCTCGCCTTGTTGGGACTGCTTTTCGTTGCAGTACCATTGGTCGTGGAACTCCTGGTCTTCCTTGTCGCCTTTGAAGAAAACTTCTTCGGAGATTGGCTGGAATTGTTGACAGGCGCTGCGGAGATCCTCCGCTTCTGTTGGGGAGTACCGTCCGCCGTGCCACCATTATCGTCGGCCTCATTACGCTCCCGTTTGATGCCTTTTTGACTTTCGGCCCTGGTTGGAGTAGGCAATGGAGCATTGTCTTCGGTACCCTCCTGCTGGTCCGTAGTATCACGAGTCTCATCCTTATCGTATTCAACCTTGACTCCCTTGATCTTCAAATCATCCTCCATTTTGCCGGCCTGTTTTTCCTCTGCCTTGCCCTCGGCAGCCTTCCTCTGGTTTCCGAAAAAGTTTGCAATATTACTCTTATTTTCGGTACTATTGACTGGCACCACAAATGACGGTGAATTATTTCCGACCTTTCCGACCTCCTTGCTGACAGGAAAGCACTCCAGCTCACCATCGTACGGTTTCAGTAGTGACTGGAGTTCCTTGCTCCATTCTGTGCGTTTCGGGTCCAGCCAGGTCTTTATTGCGTCAGAGCCGTTGTTAAGTATCACGGGCATACGGTCGTGCAGAAAGTTTAGCTGCTTATTCGAGTTAGTGGTGATGATGGTATATGTGTAAAGCTTCTCCTGTGTATCTGGAACATTCTTAGTAGTCTGTACTTGCCAGAGACATAATATGACCCACCCTCAAACTTAACACAATCCCACAATCCCGCAAAGCACATCAACTGGCCGTCTTTCCGCTTGACGAAGTGTGGGATCTTCTCCTTGCTGTTACTCTTCTTCAGCCATTCATAGAATCCTTGGGCTACCACAATACATCGCTTCTTCTTTTTCATGCTTACCCACATGCCGCGATTCTCAATTAAAGAATCGTCGCGACAGTTGATCGTCTTAAGCATTGAACCATAATCCGGGTTGCGTTTCGTCCAAAATGGAATCAAGCCTACCGCACGACGCGTAAATAAATTACCCACCAAGCTTCTTGCAAAGAGGCTTACCCCATTTCATGGCCTGCAGCCTGTATCTTGTCTCATGTGTCTCCTGCTCGTGAGCGATTTGAGCCCCCTTCCCACCATCTGCCTGGGCGCTCTCTGCATTCTCGCCCTCCTTCTCACCATTATCCCCATCTCCACCATAGTCCGGCCCATCGGCTCTGTACACTAGGCCGTGGTAACCTGGGGCGAAATTGTAGCTTTGCCGAAGTTCATCATCCTCTGGAGCTTCCTCGGCGGGCATACGAGCCTCCTCGAGCCGGCGACGAACTTCAGAGGGTCTCTAGGTGTACTATTAGCTTTAATCGTGAATTCGAGGTTGCACTTACTAAAGCCAATACATATCGTCCACACATGATGGCATACTCTTTAGCACAGTCGCTGTGTTAAGAGTTACGTTTGGTTATAGCTGCCTCCAAGCTGTTGGCCGCTGGCGAAACGTCATTTGGAGAGGCGAGACTCAGCCCTAAATATCGATCTGCAACCTCCGACGAATCTTTACCCCGAGACATCAGAAGGCCCTCAGAGAACTGGTTATACATCAGTTCTTGATACCCTTGAATCGATCAAGCCTCCTACTCTTGCTATGTTCTCCCGAACATTCCCACGTGTTGGCAATCGAATATCACGCCTCATTCAAGCTCAACACCATCCGCAAATACAAACATTCGCGAAACTGCCGTTACGAGCGCGCATACCAGTACAGCAATGCACAAAAAAGCGAGAAGGCTCAACATTAGCTTCTGCAAAAAAGCTCTACCAGGAGAATCCCTTCACTTTCCCTCTAGCCGTGGCCTGGTATTAAACCCCACCCCCAGCTACGACCACCCCACCACATTAAACAGACCAATTGACGTCTTACCAGCATCCTAGTGGGCATGGGTGGCTTCCTGTATCTCCCTTACTACTACCAAACCTATATAGTAGCACCGTACCACAACTTCCCAGAACCCGTAGCGAAGAAACTGCGGCGCGCGATATTCTATAGCTCGGGCCGCAACATGGATGTGCGAGAAGCAAACAAATACTTTCGACAGGGCCTGCAAATTGCGAATGAGATGGGAATGGATCCATTTAGTGATGAGATAATTGGTGTCAAAATCTCGATTGCTGCGATGTTTGAGAGAGCGCAGCATTACAAGGTGGCTATCGATGTTCTAGAAATTATACGTCGAGACTGCTTCAGGTGGGTGGAGGAGCTAGGTGACAAGCATTGGAACGACGGAAAGAGAACCAGAGTGCTGGCTAAGACGGTAGCGCTAAATGTCAAGTTGGGAGAGCTGTATGGAAACCAGTATGTCGCAAATAGAGACGCTGCAGAAGAACGGTTAGTGGAGGCAGTTGAGACAGTCTTGAAGGAGAAACAGAGGAGAGAGCAGGACGGTGTTCAGCCAGGCGAAGGCGATTGGCTATCGGATGAAGAAGCAGGAGCGTCGCTGGAATGTATGTTGTCTTTTATTTCGTTCTATACACCACCGCTTCACCGTATATCCTCGTTCGACCAGGGTCATGGAGTACAACAACTAACCATACTTCAGCTCTTGGACATCACTACGAAGAAAAGAATCTACACTACCTCGCGACACCACTATTCTTACAAGCGTTCTCTTTGTGCCCACCAAAGTCTTGTCACTCCGTTATACTAAGTAAGTTTTCCCATGGTCTCAAACCGCTTCTATCTCCCGTCTATTCTAACCATCAAATCCCAGTGAACAACCTCTCCATATCCCTAGCTCAACAAAAGCCACCTCCATTATCATCTTCTCCTCCCACGCCTTCTTCTTTTCCCAATACACCCTCTCCATCCCCCGGTATCCTCACCGACCAAGCCCGCCAGTGGGCATCGAAAGCTCTCACTCTTGCCACATCGATCGCTCCACCTAACCGTACAGAAGAATGTGACGTTGGCTGCGCCGTTGCGACACACAATCTCGGCGAGTTTGCTGAGCTGGACGAGAATATACAGGAAGCACGGCGGCGATATGAAGAAGCCGCCGCTTTAGCAAAAGCTATCGGCTTTCCAGAGGGAGTGGCTAATGCTAAGAAGGGGCTAAAACGGCTAAGTAAAATTGAAAAGGGTAGATAGGGAAAATATAAGGCGGGGCCAGATATTGTATCATGCAGCAAATGTATAGTATGGCACAGATAGGCCAGCCTCACGAATCGTCACATGAGATTATCTCTCACCCGCAGGAGCCAAGGACACCCTACCCCTTTTATCGATATTCCTTGAAACATATAGTTCTCCAACTAATGTGTTACAAGCACGATCGAAGCTTCCCTTGCCAATAATCGAATTTTTGTGCATACTCCCTCATGCCTCAATATTCGCCATTCAGTGGTATCGAATCACCATCTTCAGACGCCCATAATCTGTCATGGAAACATTCCTAATTTACTATGACATGCTACTTATCGAGCTCGCCTCCTTGTCTCTCTTCTTTGATCTCTCATGATTCATTTCCATTTATTTACTTCCAATATTCTTCTAAATCACTCATCGCAGAAATTACGTATTTCTAGTGCTTTTCAAAACAATACCCTATCCGCAGCTCAACATATAACAGCGCGCATACTCACCCTAGCGCGCGTCGCAATTTTAGCACATCGTTACCTATATCCCTGCCGCCACGGCTGGCTGCAATTATAGCATCATCCTCTTTCATGAATATCTCCTCTAAAGGTCTTTGCTCTCAGATGATATGATGTACAAGAGATAAATGGCGGGGATGATAAAAACATTGCTCGGCCAACTGGTCCCAGTCCAGTAGCCTACATTACCGGGCTTAACATGGAAAACGAGCCCTAGAGACGTCTGATCACAACATCACTAAGTATGAAGAGGGTCATGCGTCGCCGATAAACCGCTCTCGACACATTGCACAGGCATCACATAAAATCGAGCGCCTGACAAGCAGCCCATAGCACTACCAAGTCGTCTCCAGAGGAACACTCGTGTTCGTCAGCGCAACACTCTCTTTTCCCAGAGCACCCATGCGGAACCAGGCTTGCATTACAAAGAGTTTCAGAGGCAGTTAAATGCTCCGCAGGAAAAAGATTGGAATATAATTAAGGCGTCGTAAAGATGATGCGCAGGCCTTTAGATGCCAAAAATGTGTCAGATGATCGTGACTACCCATGTCAGTTTAGCTTTCCTATTGGGTATAGATCAGGTGTGTCTTGGCAGCTGATCTTGACTGTATATATAGGCTCAAGAGCCGCTCTCAATGGGACAGAGTTCTCATTCTTGATCTTAATTTTTGACAAAATGCAAAAATGGGTTTCTTGTGTGTTGTGACATGCCCTCCACAGTCATCATTTCAGTGCTGCGGATTAAGACTTATCAAGGAAAGCCTCGTTCATTATCGTAAGCCACAATAACGCTCATCATCGCTTACGAAGGCCACGGATAGTGTCTAAAAATCTGTCCGAGAGCTAGGAGTTGTGCAGCCATAATGACAGGTTCCTAATACTCTATAGTCAACTGTTAAAGTAGCCAGGTCCAACTCAATGGAGTACACGCCGGAAATCTTTAATTTTAGATGCAGCAGTAATAACGAAGAAAGTCAAGCCAGCCGCTGTCTAACCATAGTCGTCAAGAACCTCATCTTCATCGTCCTCCCATCCACTATCCTCAATATCATCGTCACTGTCCTCGGGAAACTGAAACTTCCCTGAATCTATAAAGTTGTTAAGGAAGTGCCTGCTGTTCTCGGGCCGCATGCACTCGGCAATCCGGCGGTGTTTCTCCGGCAACTCCTCAATAGAAGTCCACCGACAACCCCTCTCCTTCTTCCGGAAGCAGTATAATAGAGTATAACACTCAGCTAGGCTCGCTAATTCGCATAGCGCAAGCTTACGCTCATACTCGCGCTGGATATCTGCCATTGTGCGTCCTAGGAACCAGTCCATTATGCTAAGGCGGTTCGGTAGCCGCGGTTTGTGGATACGGAGTACATCAGCGCATGAGTCGAGTAGCCCTGGCAGCGTCGGTACCGGGATAGAGCTGTGGTCGCACTCTATCGTAGTAGTACGCGCTATATCTGTCGGATCGAACGCGACCAGGTCCTTAGGGATAACACCAATGCGGAAATGCTCATACTTTAATACCGGAATATCTGGAAAGTCGGCAGGACCGCTCGAGTTTGGAAGTCCTAGCTGCGTCGCTGGGGAGCGCTTACAGTAGGGAAGGTAGGTAGAGATAGCCTTCGCCGCTGCATCAACACGGTCGTTCGGCACTACAAAGTATATACTATGGAGACATGAGGTAGGAACTCGGAAGGCTGCGGCCCATAAGAAGTCGCCCCAAAGAACGTGGGGGATTTTATGATGGGAGAGAGCGCGCGAAGGCAGGACGGTGTCCCAGGCGTGCGAGTGGGCTGCACTTTTGGAGATTGGTCCATGAAATCCCATAATGGCTAGGTTTATTATCATTGATAAGGTAAGGGCAGGGTAGGGGGATATCAAGGGTGAAGAAGTGCCATAGAAAAGATTCAGCAGGAACTGGTTGGAGGTTGAAGGTTGAAGGGTAACTATTATGACTCTGCGTTTTTAAAGCCTTTGCCGCCAAGAAAATTGACTGGAGCCTCCCCACAGCACCGCACACAAACCAGACTTCTTCAAGCATAAACTATTATTGGTGATCTTGATCACCATCTTTAAGCATAAGTATCTTCCCTCTAAGGAAATTAATTGTCAACAGAGAGCCTATACTTATGTTAGCATCCTGGCATTTTCTTCAGATCTAGTATCTATACACTCTCATTCACACTTTCCAGACTTTTGCCCCTTTGCAAAATGAAAGTAGTTGCACTAATTGTTTCAGTGGCGGAATCATCCGACTGCAGGACGCGGTGATTCGTTTTCTAAGTGGGGATGATGCACATCTAGCCCGGAAACTGTAATAGTAATAAAGCTCATCTGTCGACCGAGCATGGAGGTTGATGCTTCCGGTTAGGTAGTAGTGAAGTATCTTTCCTAGCCGCCTGGTCGGGCGGTCGGCACTTGGAAAGGAATCCATTTCGCCTTTAGGGGAAGTCTTTTGACTATTTCATCCAATGTGATAGATTTTCGAAAGTTCTCAACGAACCTCGAGTTTCCGTAGACGCAGGAACTAAGAAGATGTCTTGAGTATTCTTATGAATTAGGAGCCTCTTCTAAACCACTTATATACGCTAAGGGTTTTAGTGTTTATGTGTCGACCTGAGTCGGGTGTCATGCCGCCGACTCAGTTACCTACTCCTTGACTCGGTCACCGACTCAGTCACCGACTCCCTATTACGTAAACCCCCCCCTGTACCTGCATCTACCTCATGTATATATAGCCTCTTTTTCTTCATAGATCAATCGACACACGAGTTCTTCTTTTCTCACAATCGGTGCACGGACTTCCGATTGACATTATGCTATCAAAGTGGCACAGGTGGCACACAGTAATTGACTAGAGGCCTTGGAAATAATTTTCTATTCTAGCAAGACTGGTCTAGGTAGAATAGGTGGGGGCAGGTATACTGTACCGTACTATTTTTCCACCACGCTCACCCCTCGGTCGTTCACCGCTGTTCTACTTCTAGTAGATCTAGAAGCCGGCAGGACTGCTCGTCCAGCTAGTAGCATTTGGTGGTCAAGTAGAAGACCATTCTAGTCTAATCTGTCAAGGGGGAAATGTGGGAAAAGCTTCCACAACATAGCTCTGGCCCATAATATTTGGCTTGTCTATGCCCAATGGCAGTGCTAAGTCCAACACACCTTTAGTTGGGGAAATGTCTCTGTATTTGTTTGGGTTTCTTGCGCGCAGCTATGGTGTGCCGAATTTTGAAAAATGTTGTAAAATGAAACAAAAGCTTGATATGATGACTACGAAATGTTTGCAAAGCCTCCTTATCTGAACAATATCATTGACCTCTCTTTTGACCGCTAGATCTGATCTTTATTGAGGTTATGGGGAGAAGTATACGGGTGTTATAGCGGTATCAGAGGATACTCACCGCTTTGCCGGGGGCCTGTTAAACTTGGTGAGGACGCCACGGACCCCATGACACTAAGGCATGAGAGTAACTAAAAGAATTGTTGCCAATGCAAATGTGAAGTGGGGCGTATCTCTGTAACTCTGCCGTTTTTGTGAGGGAATCTCAAGTGATCGACATCACGCTTCATTAAAAATGGGTAAAGTTTACAGCGAGATAAACCAAATACTATGCTAAACTATGGGAGAATCTGAAAACAGCTAAACTCTAATCGATGAAACCAGTAAGGTGAATGAGTGTAGATACGCTAGAAAGAATATGAGAAGATAAAGCAAGAAACGGCAATGCTGCTATCCCCCAGCTATCCTCATATCATCCCATGCTTACCTCACCTCTACGCTCATGTCCCTGTGCTCAAACCTGTTCCTATACACCCCGGCCCAGCATACCGCCGCTCAAAGCCAAGTTCCGAATAGCTTGATATACATCATCTTCACGACCTGCACTTCAATACAGTACAGCGCAATCTCCGCCACCAAAAACCCCAGAAACGAGTTCGCTGGCCTCACCAACCCCAGTGCATGGGCAATAGGCGGAATGTATGGTAGCGATAACCCCACGGCCATGACGAGGAGTGTTGAGACTACCAATACAGGTGCAGCGCGCCGCTGGATGACCGGTATCTTCGCTGTGCGGAGGAGATGCACAATTACGGTCTGCGTGAGTAAGCCCTCAAGAAACCAGTGCGTATGAAAGCGTGCAACTAGGGCCAGATCATTATTGGAGCGGATGCCGTAGTAGAACCAGTTGAGGCAGAAAGTGCACATGTCAATCGTGCTACTGGTCGGACCTAGTATGACAATGAAGCGGAGCAGGTCGCGGTTTCTCCAGCGCTGCGGGCGCTGCACAAACTCCTTGTCCATGCGATCCCAAGGGATTGCTATCTGTGAAATGTCGTATAGTAGGTTTTGGACTAGAATTTGCAGCGCCGTCATAGGTTGAAATGGCAGCCAGGCACTGGCGATAAGCACGCTGAAGACATTGCCGAAATTGGAGGATGCAACCATCTTGATGTATTTGATCGTGTTGCCATGAGTTAACCGGCCGATGGTGACACAGTCGACCATTATCGAGAGTGCTTTTTCAGTTAGGATCACGTCGGCGCAGTCTTTAGCCACGTTGGTGCCTGTATCGACGGATATCCCAACATCAGCGAAGCGGAGAGCGACGCAGTCGTTGATGCCATCGCCGAGCATACCAACAGCATGCCCAGATGCCTTTAGACTCATGATAACATCGCCTTTTTGGCTTGGGGCAAGCTTAGCAAATATTGTGCACAGCTGGACAGCCTCATGGAACTCTGGTCCGTCAAGTTCGGCAAGTTCGGAGCCGGTGATGGTGCGGATTCCTTCTTCGACATTTCCGGTCATGTTCATTGAGCGGCATACTTTCAGAGCAATTCCAAGGTTGTCTCCCGTCAAGACCTTAGTTTCTACACCCAATTCCCGGAGCCGGGCAATCGACAACGCAGCATCATCTTTCGGCGGGTCGAGGAAGGCCAAAAGGCCTTCAAGTACCATGCGCGACTCAATATCCTCAAAACTTTCCTCGTCATTCAGGTGGCTTGCATTGATGACCTTCGTAGCCACAGCTAGTACGCGATATCCATCGTTATTGAGTTCGGCAGCACGCTGAATAACTAAATCATTGTGAGTAGCCTTGAGCTCTACGAGCTGTCCGTTAAAGCGAATAAGGGAGCAAAGCGTTAGCACTTCTTCGAAAGCTCCTTTGCAGATCAAGGTCAAAGCTCCTGTAGCGTCTTCTCGAATAATGGCGCCTGATCGACGTTTCTCGAAGTTGAACGGAATTTCAGCCACAAACTCGCCCAGCACTGTCGGGGCCCGCTTTTCGTCCGTTTCATGCCCTTTTAGTATCGCTGTATCGATGCTGTTCTTCTTGCCACTCTGATAGTGCGCATTAGTATATGCGAGTTGAAAGACCCGGTCATTTGTGGCGCCATGACAGTCCCCATTGCGGCAGAGAGCAATTTCGTCCCTTGTTAATGTTCCAGTTTTGTCACTGCACAGTACAGTCATGCCACCCAAATTCTGAATCGCATCCACGCGTTTGACAATAGCCTTCTTCTTCGAAAGAGTAAACGCTCCACGGGCAAGGTTTGCATTGACAATAGCGGGTAGCATCTCTGGCACAAGTCCTACGGCCACCGAAACGCTGAACAAGGCGGCAGAGCGCCAATTGTGGGATATCTCCCCGTTGATGATGAGAACAATGCTAACCATGACGACCATAAATCCGATCATCATAAAGCTGACATTCCGAACTCCCTTCTGGAATGAGTTCACAGGCCGTTTCTTGTTCAGCTGCTTCATGATAGTTGCAATGAAAGCGTCATCTCCAGTCCGGACAATAAGTCCCGTGGCTGTTCCTGAAATCACATTGGTACCCATAAAAGCCAGGTTTTCGATATCGAAAAGCGTGGATGGAGCTTTTTCTGTTTTGGTAGTGCCGGTCTTTACTTGGGGTTCGCTCTCGCCTGTCAAGCTCGATTGGGTAATTTGGAGGTGCGAAGTTTGGAGTAGAAGGCAATCTGCAGGCACGTTATCTCCTGGATTTAGTAAAATAATATCTCCAGGCACAAGCATCTTAATGTCAAGGACCACCTCAGACGGCTTAACGATTCCATCTATGTTCACTTGGCGTCGCGCTTGAATTTGAGTGGTAACACTGCCTTGGAGTTTGACCGCAGCAATTCCACTCCTGTACTCCTGCCAGAATCGCACCGAGCAAGAAATAACAATCATAACTACTAAGATGATGAAGGTAGACCAATTTGGAGGGGGAGTTGCAAGAGAAATAATTGCGAGAAAAGTCAAGAGAATGTTAAACGGATTCGGAAGCACAGATAAGAGGATCTGCCACCACGTAGGTGGCTTTTTGGTTGATAGAATGTTAGCACCAACTGAATGGAGTCGGGCTGCAGCTTCATTCTCTGTGAGCCCATTCAGTCCAGACTCCATATACGATTGTGCTTCCTCTATGGTCATAGAGGCTACCGACTTTAGAACAGCTTCTGCTGACTTAGCTTGAGCATTTGATGGACTGCGCCAGGATGCCAAATTTATCGCGACTATCAGATTATTAGAAGACGAGATAATCATGGCTAGACTGTGCCCACCTTGCCCAGACTCAACATTACAAGCTTCTCGAGCAACGCGACGGAAGAGAGAACAATTACGGATATTGCGCAACATTTTCGATGCCGTAGACACGTATGGGAATTTCATTTACATAGTAGTACCGAAAAGATATCAAGTGGAGTGTACAACTCACTGCGTGGCTAATTAGCTAACTTAGCTTATGGTGGAGACCGCGACTGACAGGAAGCTTAGCGTCTAGCTTCTGCTACGGTGCGTCGAATTAACCCATCTTATGGTGGTCGGGTTGGCTGAAGAAGTTCACCAGCAGCCTCAAACAAGGCTGATGATCCGCGAGAAAACCTAGAAGTAGCCAGCTTTGGATATTTTGAGTATGAGTGATGATGAGGAGTAGGGCCTGGTATCAGGAGGTAGAGGAATATTTGTACTGCAGCGTAGCAAGAAATCGGCATCGGCCTGTCCGAAAATGCTAAAATGATAAAAGGAAGCATGCACAAAATAAGTGTGGCCATTGATGACTCTAACGACAAACTCGATTGGCTAATCGATGTGGGTAGATTGGGCTTCAGGCGCTGAGCGATTTTTGCTTAACCATTGAGACATACCTTTTTGGTAAGACTGACAGAGAGCTGGCAGGTTATCTAGCCCTGCAACTACCTTTAAGGGCTCCTGAAAATTTGCATCAGAGCAACCATCAGCTCGTGATTGGGGCTGTGCGCTATTTTCTCATCGTGATTCGTGTTACTCTTGCATTGTGGTCATATCAGATTGATAACTTAGACCAACGAGGCGAGGCGGTGAGTTGGTTTTTAACAGCGGATCCTTGATAGCAAAGACTGATACGACCTCACTGTATGTAACACTACCCGGTAAACGTGCAATGATGATAGCACACGAACCTGATTTGCTGCATCTTAGAAGTTGGTGTTGAGGTTGTGAATGCAACGAGCTTTGCTGCCAAGGCAGCGCTCAGACTATCGGAGTTCCTATTTTGGAAAGGCGTGGGTTTGGTGCTAAGACCTTACCCAAATACGTATACCAAATTTTAGACTTCGAGCTTGTAAAAATCAACTCTACACCGACTTTTTAATAGGGTCTATTCACTCAATCGCTTGTAATAGACCCTTTTTTTGGCAATCCACCTCCTGCAACACCTACCCGAGCGGGTAAGATTAAGCATCTTACCCCTGCCCCCCCTGGCGCCCCATTGTACGAGGCTTGCACGGTAAAGTAAGGTGGCTTGCATAACTCTCGCCGGGGATGTGGATGGTGGTTTAGTTATAACATCGAGTGGGTAACTTATACTACATCGGGTATCCCATCACCCGGCAGGGTACTGCGTTATCGATAGGGGCGGCCCGTGCATATGACACTAAGGGGCTGTACTCAATCCATGCTTCCTAATTGGCCAAATTCTTATCGATAACGTTGGAAGATAATTGACGGGTGATAGGATAATTGAGTGGTAATGTCAATGGACTGGATTGGATACAAAAATCGCTTTATATCCAATCCAAAAATAAGATCAAGCCTCTTAACCGGATATATAACCGGTTAAACCAGATAATCCAAATAGATTACATACTTTGGATACTGTCGTGAGTCTTGGCATGGTGTTGAGGTTTAAATTAGTCGTTAAGGATCGTGTATTTGACTACATCGTCTTTATCAACCTTATTAACCTCATCTTCCTACCTGCCCACCTTCTTGCCCGTCTTTCTGCCCACTAGCTTGTGTATCTACCCCGCCCGTAATCCTGCCTTCCTTTTTGGCGGCAGCCTTGGCAGCAATCTCCTCCTTATATTGCTCATCAACGTTAGGACTAACGCTTTCCGGAAAAGCTTTGGCTTAAGGACGATATCGGCTTTAAGATAATTGCAAGGGTTAGTAAGCAAGTGCTTAGCTAAACTGAACACGCGTTCGCATTCGGCGCTTATAAGAGGTATAGCCAATACATTAAGGGTAAATAGAGCGAGGTTAGGCTACCAGAGGCAGATATAATTCAAATAAACTAGAGGATCGCTAATTTGTTTAAGGTTACTTCTAATATAGCTTTAGTAGGCGGAGTTAGATTCGGGTTTGTAATAGGTAAGAGACTAAGAGACTTGTCGACCTGAATCGGACTTCCTTACCACCATCGAACTACTGTCTGACGACCTAGATCGTCTATACGAACTTATGACTAAATGTCTCATCGAATGTCTCATTATCTACTTTCTATTACCTATTTGTCGA
>Ga0307515_10006653_pt1 | contig 23039 bp, 2 predicted proteins | sample 17_EM_MG_FD_194513 | JGI IMG/M metagenome (GOLD analysis project Ga0307515, IMG submission 194513) | Populus trichocarpa ectomycorrhiza microbial communities from riparian zone in the Pacific Northwest, United States - 17_EM | ecosystem: Host-associated > Plants > Roots > Unclassified | place... | reverse complement strand
AAATATTAAATTTTTATTAATAATATTAAATTTATAAAAATTATACATTTTTATATACTTAGTAATATTAATAAAGCGTATATAAAATATTAAATTTATAAAAATTATATATTTATATATGCTTAGTAATATTAATAAAGTATATATAAAATATAAAAATTATAAAAATTATACTTTTATATATGCTTAGTAATCTTATAGTTAGCACTTAGTAGCTAAATACTAACACTTAATTATAAATGCGGCATTTGGCAGCTAAATGCTAACACTTAATTCTAAATGCGGCATTTGGCAGCTAAATGCTAGGAAATGCTAGAAATGCTAAAAAATGCTAAAATGGCAGAAAAGTAAAATTAAATGCTGGTAAATTTTTTCCTAACGCTACGGTATAAGGCATTAAATATCTTATAACTAAGTATATCCCTAAGGTTAGAATCTCCTAAAAGATTAATACTCTACACCACCTATAGTAAGGAGGCGACAGTTTCTATATTAAGCGCCAAATTACGCTATCTAATAACTTTATAGATCTCCTGCGTATTAATTACTTTAACTATAATATTACTAAGTATAGGAAGAACTTGGTTAATAATGCCCTTAAGGCCATCTTACTACTACTTAATAAAGAGTAAATAGGTACCTATACTATGCTTAAATATATAACAGGCGGTATTTTACTAATATAAGGCCCTAGTAGTGTTAGAAAATCAACCTTCCTAATTATCTTAGTACAATACTAGTATTAACTTAGGTCGCTCTAATAGGATCCTACTAGAATCTAGGTCCTATTACCACTTAATTACCGACTAGATATACTAGCTATAATAATTAATAATACGCTTATAAAGGACTATAAGGCACTAATTATATAAGGCCATCCCGCTAAATTTCCTATTATCCTTTACCGCCATATATGCTTAACGGAAACTAAGGTCTATAAGCGGAATACCATTATATAGTAAATAGCGGCAGGCATTAATACTTATTTTAAGTATTTTAAGGAATAGGATAACTATACTACAATTAATAAGGACGCGTCTATGCTAAATATAGCATTCCTACTCTACCGTATATTTAAGGCTAGTAATACTACTAGCTTTAACAAGCAGTTATAGATTATAAATTTATCTAAAGGTTAGTAGTTATTACGTCTTATAGGTATCCCAAATAGTAATAGAAACCTATATCCTATTACAAACCCTAATATAACTAAAATATACGCCAAATTCCGCTAATACTTATACTAATTTACGCTTAATAATAATATAACGCAAAATAATAAGATAGGATTAATACTTATAGCTAACGTAGTTATTATAGACCTAGCTAAGAAGGCTAATATTATTCTTATAATACCTAATATAGTCTCGCAGACTTGTATATATTCCATCAGCGCTATATACGCAGTTTTCTACAACAAGGCCAAAAAGGCATTTAAGCTAGATAGTTTTACTAAATTTACCTAAAGCAGACTATATTTAATCTAGGAAGGTCTATAAATCTAGGCTAGCAACCCTATACCTTAGGTTTTCCTTAATAATATATACTAACCAAAACCAATCCTTAGTCCCAATTTCGATAATCCGTTCCACTATTAGAAATCCATCTCCCTCTATATACGTCTCCGCGTGGCTAATGCAGATATAGTATAGTTCTTACTACAATATTAATTCGTTAAAGATATTGCATATTTTATAAATACCATCCTACCGTATAGCTAGCTTTAAATAAGCCTAATAGTTAAAAACTAAGAACAGTTAAAGCTAGCAATAAGCTTTTTTAAAAATATACTACACTATAACCACCCTATCGCCTTCTTTGCCGTTAATAGTACTATATAGGTAAACAAGCTTAGCCAATTAACATATAACCTAGTCCACGCTTAACGCGCATTCTAGGTGGCTATAGCGCTAATAAACTTTAAATTTAAACTATTAGAGGTTAACCTTACCGTTCTATATACAGCCTAACTTACTATCTACTCCGCAGCGCTATATACGCTTAAAGAATAGTGCTATACCCAGCAAGATAGTAGCAAGTAGCGGGAATTTACGCTAGTAATTAGCGGGATTAAGGTCTTTACCGTTAACGGCATCTAAGACGGCTAGGTAGAGTTATTAGTATATAATATAACAGTTACTAATCCGCTAAAATTTGTCCAAAATATAGCAAGGAACCTTCTTATAATTACTAAACTATAAGCGGGCCTTATTATCGTTAGTAATCCCCAGGTAGTTTATAATCATTATACTAGCAATAAGACCTTTATAAATACTGCATATTATAAAATTAAGAAGTAGTATAAGGATAATAAGGTATTTATTAACCTTAAAAATCCTAAGCAGAAAGAGCACTTCTAGTAACTTATTGCCCTATTTAACATTAATAAAACTATATAGCGTATCTACCGCTAGCGTACAGCCAATTATACGCCCATTTTATACAGTATAGATATTAACTTTAACATTACTATCCCTAACTTCGCAGGTATAGTAAATATTAGTAATACTAATAATTATACTAAAGCGTAAAACGAGGCTAATAAAGAGGGCGCCAACAATAACGGCTAGGGCGGTGCCGGTAATAACAATAAAGATAAGAATAATAAAAAGGATATTAGTAGCGTCAGAATATAAGGAGGGTAGTAAGGACGGATGTTATAAACTTTACTAGTAGCAAAACCCTTAAATAGGGACACTAGATAAAAGTTAAGAGCGGTAGTAGCTATAGGCCTTTAACATTTACAATTTTACTACAGCACTAGGTAAAATACGGCATATTATTGTGGGAGGGTACGACCTCTCTAAGATAGGAAAGTCACAGTGCTGTCTGTCTGTCTGTCGGTCGGTCAGTCGTCAGTCGTAATCAATCAGTAGGAAAGCAGTCAGTAAGAAGAAAGGAAAGAATGTATTCCCGGTCGGTTGTGATGTCCAAGAAGGAGGGAAGCCGAAGGCTCGATAAATACAGGAAAATGCCAAGGTACTAGGCGTGAGCCATTTTACCCCACCACATTATAACATTATATATTATAGCCAAATAAGATCTCTAAAATAGATAAGCGTATTATAATAAAGACAGCCTAATTTATAAAGCCTAGTAATCCTAGTTTCTATCCCTTTTAAGCTAACAGTTAATTAATACTAATCCGTAATCCAGATTTTAAAGGGTTATTTAGTTATAATCTATTACTCTTAAACCTAAACTAAAAGTTTAGCAAAAAGAACGCGTTCCTTTCTAATTTAATACGCGTCTATAGCTCTATAGGTTATACAGACGTATATAATCTAAAGCCTTTAAATTCAATCTAAAGTTTAAATAAGGAGCTTTAAGCTCCTAATTTAAACTAACGCCAAGACCTTAGTTTAGATTCTATATATAATAAAGTTACTAACTTTTTAATAACTTTTAGCGTGTTTTTTAAAACATCAAAAATTTATAGCTAAAGTTAAGTTAAACTAAAATTCAACTAAACGGTCGCCTTAAAATAAATTAGAGCTCTAAATTAACTCTATTCTAAAGCCCTCATTCTAATTTAAACTTACAACTAAACATTCCCTAAGTACTTAACTAGTTAGATTATAGTCTAAATATCTTACTAGTAACCGCAACTATTATTAATTACTCTCCGTATAGTATAGGCCGCCTCTATTTTTACTAAACTATAATAACCTTAAATAGAATCTAATCCTTTTCTTACTATAGCTGCTACTAAGGCAATATAACCTAACGCCCTCTCCTACTTATATTAGGTATGCTATTCCTAGTATTAGCACGCTATTACTATATCTTAAGAAACTTGTCGCTAATACTATAGGCCCTTAAAATAATACCTATCCCACTATACTAGCTACTAGCTAGCAAAACACAAAACAAATATAATATCTATATAGTTACCCCTAATAGAAAAGCCTATAGTAAAGGCAATTCACTATACTACGTCTAGATAACCTAAAATTATATATACAGGCAATAATCTTAAGGCTTCCTAATATAATAGGAGGTCTCGCTATAAGGCAAACTTAACTAAAGTCACTATCTCCACGTAGATTAGATTAGCTATAATTAATTAATACCTTCTAGCCCGCCTAATAAAACGTATTACGCTAGAAATAGGGCTAAATAAACGTTAGTAATATATTATAATTATAACGGATACCTACATACCATCTTTATAGATAGCCGTAAATATAACCTAGCCCACTCTATAATAAACTGCCCTTAATAAAGCAGCCCTTAAGGCCCCATCGTTTTAAATAGGCATAGTCTCTATATAGGCGGCCTATATCCACTCCTTATTATAATCTACCCTAGCCTCTAAAAACATCTTAATTAGTAGCTAATATTTAACTATACGTAAGTTTTAAGGCGTATTAGATAGCAATACTAGACTTAAAGCTACGTCCATACTTAGGACTAAGTTTATACCATCTAGTTTCCGCTTACAAAGTAGTATAATAAGTCATTTAAGATTATAGCCGCAGTTCTACATATAGTTAAGCTAGAACAAACTCTGCGAGTTTACGGCAGCTATATACTCCCTTTCTATATCCACTACATAGTTAATACCAGGCTGCCCTAGCACCTTTATCTTCTTATATATATTTAACTATACGCGGGCTAGCATATTCTACATAGCCTTATATACCTATAGCGCTAGTACCTTCTTATATTCTACTACCTAACGAATAACTTTCTAGATCGCCTACTCGCGTAGTAAATTATTTAGTTATCTATAAAATAAAATATATAAAATACCGTCCTTAATAATAACCTACTTAAAAGTCCGCTTAATAATATTAAGTCTCTCCACAGTAATACCTAAGCTAGTAATAAGCTATATATCTTTTCACGGGTCTATAGCACTCGCAGAGTTATACCACGCCACATTTACGGCATACCACTATCATATATCGCGTCCCATCGTAAAAAACAGTCTAGTATCCTAAGTAGGGAATAGTAGTATTTAGAATCCTATACTTAGTATAATAAAGAGGCGGCACAACATTAGTAATAAGTAGAGTCTCCTAGCCTAATACAACGCAATCTAACATAAATTAGCGCGTTAGTATCTACAAATATCGCCATACTCTTACTATACTCCTTCTATCTTAACTAGCTTATAATATAGCACAAACCACAAACACTACTTCAAACATACAGTTCCATACGGATATTATTTTCGGCTCCCTTCCAACCAAACTATAGTAAATTGCAGCTTAATATGGCAATTTATAAATAAGCTCTATTTAGCAGTAATATAGAAAGTATAAAACTAAAGTAAAAAGCATAGGCGGTCTAACCTATTATAAATAATATTATCTAAGATAACAGAAACGGAAGAAGGGTAGATATAAGGGCGTTAATATTAAAAAGATAAATAATAATACACCCTTACGCTATTAAAGCTTAGAGGAGTATTAGACAGCCTATTATAGGGCTAAGCTAGAGCAATATAATAAGTGGCCACTTATATAATATATAGACGACAATACACTATTATACTATTAAACCTTAGAAGGGCATTATATAACTAATTATAAGGCCAAATCGAAGCAAGGTAATAAGTAGCTACCTATATAAGCTCTAGGCAATAATATTATTAATAAGCTAAACAACAGGGCTGCGGATATACACTATAACAATAATTCCGCAATATTTAATAGGGTACACAACCTAGCGATAGTTAAGACTAATTAGTAAACTTTAACTAGAACATCTATGGACATCTTTTAAACTAAAACATTTAAAAAGGCCACTGGCCGTACCGTAGAAAAGCCTCTAGGACGGAACTAAGGAAATCTATAAACTATAAACAATACTACGGCAGTATACGACATTATACCGCGTATTAAGCGTACTAGCAGTACACTAGATAAAATACCTCCTCTATTTTATCTATTTAGCAGTAAGGCAGAATACGTATAGGTTTTATAGTAGGTAAGCCATAGAACTTCTAACCGCGTTATTAACAAGTAGTTTAACAATATTAGGCTTTAGGGAGTATTTACTAACCATTTTTCTTACTAAAGTGCTAATAATATTAAAGTAAAACTACTTTTAAAACAAATGTAATCTAAGAGTAATTAACCGTAGTAGATTAAAATAATTATAACTATAGGGGACCAGTAGCTGCTAGTATGTTACTAAAATGCTCTAAAGATCGTATCCTTTCTTATTAGTCACGGCCCTTTTTAAGGAGACATAACTTTCTCGCCAGTAAGGTAGTACTTATTAATAGGAATAAGAATATACAATAAGCTTAATATAGTAGACTAATAGTAGGAAACGCAAGAGCAGCTACCGCTTAGCGCAACTATAGTACTAATTATATTAGCCAGCGATAAGACCCAACTAATATAACACACCAGCGGCAAGAAAGTATAGCCGCTCTATATTTCAATTAAAAACATTAAACTACGCGTTTAATAATCTATAAATCAACTAGCTCTATTACTGCTTATATACCTCCTAGTCTATATACCTAGTAACTAAATAATATAACTAGCGGTGTAACATAAAACCCTTATAGCCATCCTTAAACATATACTTTAGCGACAACCCTACTACTAGTATAGTTATACTAATAATGCCTACAGCGTTAGAGAAAGCTAATAAAGAAAAAGTATATCTCTTATACGTAGATAGCTAGGATTAACACTACTTTCTACTTCTAGCTATATTTATAGCTAATTATAAAAAATAGGTTACGCTTATAGGTATTAAAAGTAGCTATAAATATTTAACTTATTATATATATATAAATAAACAGTATAATCTAATAACTGCTATTTAGTAACTGTAGCCGTTTTATATATACCAATTAACAAAAACCCAAATATAAATGCAGTAGGAAGGTTGCAATACTAATAAAAAAAATAACTTAGATTATATTTAGCCGTTCTATAACTTTATATAGGGCTATAATCTATCTAATATCTATAAGATAATGGCGCCTAATTTCCTACACTAGGTGCTTAAAGGCCTCACTAGTAAACATCTTATACACTAAATTAAGGGGCTTATATAAAGCAAAATACAGGCCAGAAAATATCAGGGCCTCAATATCCCGTATATAGATAGTTACGGCTAGGAAATATTGCAGTGGGGTAAAATGGCTTACGATTAGTACCTTGGCATTTTCCTGTATTCATAGAGCCCTCGGCTTCTCTCCTTCTTCCTATAACGACCTACCGGAATACATTCTTTCCTTTCTTCTTACTGACTGCTTTCCTACTGATTGATTACAACTAATGACTAACCGACCGACCGACCGACCGACTGATAGATAGACAGCATTATGACTTCATATCTAAGAGGGACCGCGTCCACCACCACAATATTAAATATTAATACACTTATTACCACCCGCTTTATATAGGTAGAATAATTTACTAATATAATAGTATAGGATAGCTAGGCAAATATTGGCTAATAAACAGGAAAGATATATAAATCTCTATTATAACAATTAGTCCCTACTATAGCACCCTTACTAAAATAGAACAAAGGCGCTATACTATTTATCTAGGCGTTTATAGACTTTACTATACTATCTTAATATATATTATACAACAAATTAACTATCTAGTATCTAGCAGCAGCTATTTATAGAATAGACAAGACAAAGGATATATTCCTTCCGTTTTAACTAAGTAAGGTAAGACTACCATACTTTAATATTCCTAAGCTATATACTATTACCCACTATCTAAAGAGTATTTAGTAACTAGGAGTAATCGGAGGTATAGATATAGAGTATTTAAAGCAAGTATATAAGCTATAGAAGATATTCTACCGTAGAACTAATAAATAGAATAACTATAAAGAGCAGATGCTATAATATAACACTATATATCTTAACACTATACTTTAAAACGAACTTAAGCTATAGGCATTAACTAATATAATTAATATAGCAGACCTAATAAGCGTAATATAGACAATATAACTAGGCCCTACAGTTAATATATATGCACATCGCTTATATATATAGAACTTTAACAACTATATAACTTAGATACTTTAAGACTAAAGAATTAATATATCTATCTAGTATATGGTTAAGGAGGTATAGCACTAGATAGAGATTACCAATTTTATATCTAAACTAGCCCCCTTTATAAGGGAATACTATAAGCAGATTAACGGAATCTGGTAAATAAACTAAGACGTTAACTAACTAGAGGCTAATAACAATTAAGTATTAAAAATGCCCTTAAGTATCTATTATAGCGTTATATACTACATTTGCTTTAGAAAGAATACTACTAACACTAATAAGCTTAATAAGGTATTTGCTTAATATACCCTATTATAGGCTAATACTAAAGCCCCCCGCTATAATACTATAATAATATAAGAATATAAGCGGGTAAATAACAGCCTCCATAGTAACAAAGTAGGGAAGCTTTATCTACTACTTATAATCTAGGATACTAAGTAATTAAATAGTAAGGGCAAATACCTAAAATACGCTAGTGCGTTAGTAGAGACCCTCTAAGTTTATAATAGTAGTAAGATTAACGTAAAAACCAAAATACTTAGAGTATAAAGTATAAAGCCATCCAACAGAAGGATAAAACGCACGCTAGATACCCTTTAAATATACAACATTAACCATATCGTAAGGCCCATCTTACTTATGCTAATAGACATCGACGTTATAGACTATTTCTTTATAAATAACTATAGTAATTAGGATATATATAATACTATATATAATAAAGATTTTAAGCAAATAAATAGGGTATAAGTTAATATATATATAAGGAAATAGGCTCGCACTAGGCGGTAAATAAATATAACTTAGCTAAAATAGCGGCAAGTTATAACTATCACATATCGGGGGGGCTGATTTGGCGCGGTTACGACCCGGGTTAATACGAGGTTAGGGCCACCCCTGCTGATAACGCGCCCGAACCCCGCACGAGGTCGCGCAGCGACCGCCCCCAAGTACTTTCGCACGCGATTTTGGGCGAAAAGGTACATAATTTGTGTTAGATTGGTACTTCTAGACGGTCGCGTAATGTTACTCTAAATTTATAACACCTAAACGGGCTCTATTCCTACATTAAGGCGTCTTAATTGCTATAGTATAGTCCTATATTAAGACATCTCGGTCACTGTAGTATAGTCCTATATTAAGGCGTCTCGGTTAATGTAGTGTAGTCCTATATTAAGACGTTTCGGTTACTGTAGTCCAGTTATATATTAAGGCGTCTCGGTTACTATAGTGCAGTCCTATATTAAGACGTCTTGGTTACTAGTATAGTCCTATATTAAGACGTCTTAGTTACTACAGTGTAGTCGTGCATTAAGGCGTCTTAGTTACTACAGTATAATTGTATATAGAGGCGTCTCAGTTACCGTAGTACAGTTATATATTAAGGCGTCTTAGTTACTGTAGTAAAATAACTATTTAGATATTCTTATAAAGCTAATCTAAAGAACGCTAACCTTGTAGCTGTTCCAGCTAGTTAATAGCCTATCTTTTATCTCTTACCGTACCGTCTTCTACGCGCCATCTTATATCCTTAATTATCCTACAGCGACGGCTGTAGAATATAGCCTCGCCGTTAACCCGCTAGCGTACCCCCTAGCAGCAATTAAGAGCTTTAATTAACGGCCCACCTGCTAGCCTTAAAGTCCACTTAGTCTAGAGCTAGAAGACCAAATTACCGCCTTAAAGCATTTTATATTTCCTTAGCGGCGTCTATAGGTTAAGAATAAATAGAAGAGATAGTTAAGTATTAGCTTATGCCTACGCTAGTAGGGGCGATACGGATATAGTAGACGGCTAAGTAGGCGGTGCGGATATTATAGACGGCTAAGCGGACGGTGCGGATATTATAAACGGCTGAGCAAACGGTGCGGATATTATAGATAGCGGCTAAGTAGGTAGTACGGATATTATAGACGGCGGCTAAGTAGGTAGTACGGATATTATAAATAGCTAAGCAGGCGGCGCGGATATAGTAGACGTTATAGTAGACGGTATAGGCTTGCCTAAAGGTGGATATATAGACTCTATAGGCCCTATCTAGATACCTATCTTCCCTTACTAGATCTATATAGGTGCGAATAATGCTAATAACCTTTCTATTTCGCTAAGGCGCTCTAAGATTATCTACACGCGTAATTAAACCCCCTTTATCTTAGAGATCGCGGCCTTATATCTTAGCTTAGCTACGGCCTTATAGGCGGGCCAGTATTTCCGCATTATTAGCTTATCTAGCGTAACTACGTTAGCTAGCAAGCTTTTTACCCGTATAGCGAACCTCTAGTACTCCTTATAGCTAAAGAGGGGGTCCTTCTATAGGGGGTAGAGCGGGAACTGCTTATATAGAATTACTAAGTCCTATAATAGAATTACCCTAAGCGCGTAAAGGAGGCGTAAAAATCCTAAGCCTATAAGGTTAAGCTGTATAACCTTATTATCGGCCCTACCTAGGTAGTAGGCCTCTATGCGTTTTAGCCAGACATTAGTCTTAGGCCATATTTTTAAATAAAGGGCCTCCTCCGGCACCTCCTGTGCGCGGGGGAGAAAGTAGCCCTTTCCTTCCTTTAGGAAGCCGGCGATTGACTATATAAACGTATGGGGTAGGTAGCTAAGGTAGGCTCCCGTTATTACGTCCGTATTTTAGCATCCGGCCCATCTAATTTAGGTCTCCTTAATGCCGCTAAGCTTAGTATACCGGACGCTCTGCTTACGGGCGCTATAGGTCTTCTCCTTTAAGTAAATTCCTACCCCCTAGAATATCTTTTTATTCTATTTAAACTGCGTATAATAGCTTAGCGGCCGTTACAGTACTTTAATACTACTAGGGAAGACGTATAGGTTATAGTAGTCCTCTAGCTACCAAAAGGATAGAAAGCTCTTAGCGCCGTCTTTACCCTAGCGGTTAAAGAAGTAGAAGGCTACTATAGAGAGGGGGCAGAGGATAGGGTTAGCGTTTTGCATACAGCCTATATACTTAACCTTACCATACTAATTCTACTTCCCTTATATTATTAACATAATTATATACAGCGCTAACTCGTCTGGTTTAGGCCCTTTATTCTCTAGTTTAATAAGAATAAAGTTAGTAAGCTAAACGTCTCGTCTACTTTTACTATAGGTAATAGTAGTATAGCCTAAGGAACGGGTTAGAAAACGGCAGCTATACGGACTAGGTAGGGTATATATAAACCTAATAAATGCTTAGCTATAGTTTAAAGGTAAGACTTAACTAAACCTAGTATCTTAGAGCCCATCTCCTAGTACTAAGTAATCGCCTTTTTAAGCCCTTTAATGTTGTAGCCGCTAGTAATTATAAATAGGCCTTAATTAATAAAGTTAACGCGTTAAATCCGGTCCTTATCGCGGTAGACGCTATCCAGTACTACTAAGAGCTTCGCCCCCCGTAGCGGCTGCGTAGTCTTGCCTTCTAACTACTATATATAAAGCTTAGTAATAGCGGAGACGTAGCTATTTATAATTAAGTATCGGACTGTCTCGTTAAATAGGGCGTCTAGGGCCTCCTCGTCCTATATCTCCCCTTCCTCCTTTATAGCTTCCTCCCCTATGCCTACGGCTACCCCTACGGCTGCCCCTACGGCTGCCTTCCCCCCTAGCTGCCCTGCTCGCTCGACCGTCTTCTACCTCTTCTTTACCCGCTCACTATCTTTCTACATCTCTTTTTGTTTTAACTTCCGTTTTTAATAGCCAGCAGCCCATAATTCTTAGTTAATAACTTACTACTCTAAAAATAGGTAAAGCTTATCTTCTATTACCTGGGCGCCGTCCATATTACCTTTTAATCTCGCGTACTAGTCTTCCTACTTTTTCTGCTTTGGCTTGTACGCCCTTATAGTATTCTTTAAGCGCTAGGCCTTATAAATATTGTATAGCCGTAATGTTTAGGCCTTAAATTCGTTCTAGAGGCTATAGGAGGAGGGGGAGGAGAAGGCTAGGGGGGCTTCCTTTAACTGTAAAGTAGACCGTAGGGTAAGAAGATTCTTAAAAGACTCCATCTTTATAAGAGGTTAGGGGGAAGACGCGTAAGTGCGGCGTGGGTATAGGTAAATAAAGCCACTAAACGCGTAAATATTAATAGAGGAGGAGAAGAAGAGAGCTCTATATTATAGAATTAGAATTATAGTAGGCCGTTCTATATAAAACTAGAAGCCCTACGCGAGCTAAAAGCTAGCGCGGGCATAAGAATAGGAAGAGGGTTAAAAAATAGATTGTTAAGGCGACGATAAGGTTAAAGGCGCGCGATAAGGTCCTTTATACTAACCTAGTACTAACCTAGGCCTTAAAAACGCGTCTAAAAAGTAGGGGCCACCACTAAAAGGGGGGGGTAATATTTGGACGATATGTCGCGGACCTTAGGGGGTTATGCATAACCTAAGGTTATGCTAAGCCTAACCCGGACCTCCGATACCTAGCGGCGCCAGATTATAATAAAGGGGTAGATTGCCGCGACTATAATAAACTAAAATACAACACCACTATATATCGCCCTCCACGCGCTAGCTACCCTTTATATCCTATATACTATACTATCTACCTTAAAAGCAAATAAATATCGTAAGAAACTAGGCTTCTATATAGTATAGAAAAAATATTATATAAAGTAGAACCTTATACTATAGTAAGATAATCTAATTGCCCCATTATAAAGCCTAATAAACAGTCAGGCCGCCCTCCTAACTTATTATTACAAGTTTATTAAAGCTCCTTTCTATATACTTGGTGAGAAATACCTAATTTATATTATAAAAGTTAACTAAATTGTTGTTTAAAGTATATTAGGTATAAAACTTTAGACCATCTAGCGTTTTTTAGGGAAGTAAGGTATATATAAAAGCCAAATAGTTCTACTAAACTAATATACTTATCCTCTACCTATTCCATAGAAAAGTAAATAAAGATGCTATAAGTTAAGCAGTAGCTCCTAAGATAATCTAGATCTTAAAGGGGATAATATCGGGCTCTATACCATAACTATCTCCATTAAAAGGTAAGACTATTATTAATATACCATAGTACGACCTATTATTATTAATTTTAATAACGTTATCCTAATAGATAGTCCCGTTCTTATTAAATAAAAGCCTATAAACCCTAAGTAACCGTAAGATATCTAAAACCTATACTTAAAAGAAACGTATATATTACTTAAATAAATAACCGCTATAGGATAACTTTAGACAACGTATAAAGCAGCTACTTAGCCCAGTTAATATAAAGATATATAGTATCGCTTAGATATATCTTATCGTATAAGTAATAACAGGCTCTATACCTAAAGAGCTTTATCTCTCTCTTTAGCCGGAAATAAATATAAGTAGTCTAAACACACTAATAAAGTAGATATAAAAAGAGGCGATTACTATTATAAACCGTTACAAAAACCTAATAAATAGAGCATTAAATATACTACCGGGGCTAATAGTACGCAAGGTTCACAGTCCTTAGATTTAGTAGCACTATACTAACTAATTTTCTAGCTATATAACTAGCTTAGTATATTTTAGTATTATATAATAAACGTAGTACGTAATACCGTTACTAGGAGCTATAACTACCTTAAACTAAATACTAAGGCTATAGCAAAAAAAGTAGCGGAACTACTTAAGAATAACCGCTTTATACTTAGTAGCCTAGTTAGTACTCTATTTTTTACTATACCTAACTAACCAAGGCTAGAATAGAGAGATAAGATTTAGGGCGCTAATTATTATATATTATCTTAAGCGCGTGTTCTTTAATACTAGGCTAAGGTTACTTACCCTTAATAAAAATAATACTAACCTCTTCTTGCCTATTATAGCTAATATAATATAGCTTATATATATAGCGATTTAATATACTCTTAAGGACTACAGAAGCGGAATATAAGTTATTTATAAGTTTAAAGCTAATGCCATAATTACAGGTAAATCTATAGGAAGCCTCTTACTATACTTACTAAAGCATATTATAAATAGTTGGGAGCAACTATAAAATACCTAAAAGAGCTACCAACCTAAGTATAATAAAAGGCTATATAGGCTACTTTTATAATAAGTTAATAAGATATAAAATATAACTAGAGACAAAATACCATAAACTTAGCAGGCAATTAGCAATCCGTTTAAGGATATTATAAAAAATCTAAAGGAATTAGATCCTAAATATAATAACAGGTTTACTTAATAACCGTATACTATAAGTATAAACATATAATATTATATTAATCGCATCGCAACGTTATATCGTAATACTCGCTGTATACTATAGCACTTTACTGCCGTTTCCTATATTACAATATTGCGCTATTTTAATTATTATATATGGGCTAATAAAGATAATATAATAGGACAACGGTAGCCTAGTGTATTTATTATAAAGAATAAACCCTAAAACTATATATAAGATCTCCTTCTTACAGTATACTAATAAGACGATTTTAATGCCATATAACTATAATATTAACGCTACTTAAGCGCGCCTTAAATAAATTTAAGGTAATAATAAACAGGAAATAGGAATTAATTACTATATTTTGCGGTATACTTTTGCTAGTAAGTCTAAGGTTATAGATATTACGGATAATACTATACTAGAGGATATAAAGGCCTGCCTACGGAGTAGAGATAAACTGGTAATACTAGAATTTGCTAATAAAGAGGATAAGAGTAAAGAAGGCAGCGGAATAAATAGGGAAAATAATAGTAATAAAGAGGATAAGAGTAGAAAAGGCAGCGGGATAGATAGGGAAAATAATAATAAGAATAATAGTAAGAATAAAGATAATTAGGGGTTTAATAGTGCGGTGCTACTATCGCGGCGGGACTTATATAAATATTAAAATTAAAATAGTAGGTTAACTAAAGGGCGTTATTAGGCGTATTAAGGTTATATTATACTACTATTAGGTTAAAATATATTCTTTATATAGTATATGCTAGGCATATAAAATAAGTAGAAAACACTAACTGCGTAGAATAAGTAAAGGGTATTAACTATGTAGAATAAGTAAAGGGTACTAACTGCGTAAACTAAGTAAAGTATACTAATTACGCGGAATAGGTAAATACTATTAACCGTATAAACTAAGTAAATACTATTAAGTGCGCGGGAAGAGCAACGCTTATCTATTACTTAAAGTAAGTAAAATATATAGAATGCGTAAGGAGGGTATTATATATTAATTGCGTATTAAGTATAGAGAGAGCTTAATAAAATAAAGGCACTACTTTCCTAGGTAGCTATAAATACGCAATTAGCTACACCGCGTTATTAGATACGGTAGTATACTATACCGCATTATTAGATATGGCAGTATACTTATACCGCGTTACTAAATACGGTAGTATACTATACCACGTTATTAAATATAGCAGAATACTACACTATATTATTAAATGCGGCAGAATACTATACCGCGTTATTAAATATAGCAGAATGCTATACCGCGTTATTAAATACGGTAGTATACTTACACCGCGTTACTAGATACGGCAGTATACTACACTACGTTATTAGATGCGGCAGTATACTATATCGCGTTATTAAATACGGCAGTATACTGCACCGCGTTATTAAATGCGGCAGTATACCGTACCTAAGTCAATATTATACGCTACACGTTGCAGTGCGCGGATTACGCATTTAGCCGCCAAATGCCGCTAAATACTGCGAAAATGCTAGTAAATTTTTTCCTAACGTAGCTGCAGACACCATATCGCCTTTAACGTCTCCCTACTCCTTACGTTATATTTTAGTTGTTTAAACAGTTCCTACGCCTCTAATACTAAGCTCTTATAGCCGTATAAAAAGCTTAATACTTATAAGTAGGTTATTAAGCCATACAATGTGTTTTCCGGGTAGGTAGAGACGCTTTTCTATATTAGCGTTCTTTTAAAAAAGTAAATTAAGAACTACTGCCTAGGTTTTTAAAAAGCCTTCCTTAATAAAGGATATATCTAAATTAACTAGGCCTTTCTTATTACCTTTCTTATACCACATAAAGTCTAATATATAGCCCTTATTTATTAAAACCTATATTTTAGAGCCTTCTGGTATATATTTAGATAGGATATTAACTACTTTAAAAGCATAGCCTATAAAGCACTAGGTTATTTTATTAATAGTAAGGTAGGTTTTAGAAGTATAGAGCTTCTAATAAGTAAGCTAAATATACTTAGCAAGCTCGTTAATTCGGGTAAATGTATTCTTAGGTGTTATATCGTCCTTTAGCTATAGTAATAAGGCCTAAAAGTGGCGCTCAAGCTACTAAAATCTCTTAAGGCCTATATATATTTTAACAATATGCTCGCAGCCATACGCGTTTAAATCCTTCTAGTAGTCCTTAATACACGATTCTATGGTAATGCCTATATAAATCTATACCGCGAAATACGCGTAAAGTTCCTTCTTGCATGTCGGCTGCTATTTACGTAGGCGTTTAGCTTGCTTATCTAGCGGGTAGAGCTCCATATGCTTATTTATCCACTCTATAAGCTTATCCATAACCTTATCCGTAAAGAAGAGGCTAAATAGCTTAAAAGGATCGTATGTATTAATGTTAGTAGGTAGATTTAGTAAGCTATAGGCGTGCTAATCATCAATATAGAGAGGTTCGAATTTGGGCAATGGCCAGGGCTTAGGGCAGGGTTTTTTTGCAATCCGATTTAGAGGAACATTATATCAAGTCTTCTAAACAAGGTCTGCGTCAATTCTAGTACAATTAGAAGGCATGGCGGTGGTGGAATTAATAATTGAATTCTATATAGATACACGCGTAGTTTTAGAAACGGTATTCGCGTACAGACCACACTCTCGTTAGACGCTGCCGTGTCAACATCAGAAAAATATTCGCAGGCTAGGGTTCAAACTACCCATCAAGTGAAATTAAATGCTGCCAATTAGGTCAATTGAGCGCCAAATAGCTGCAGTCAACGCCGCTGACGTCGTTAACGTTTTTGACGTTTTTAACACCTAGCCTGCGCAGAGCCTGCGCAACCTGCGCAATTGGCGCATTTAACAAGCAACTTAACACCCAACTTAACAGATTTTTCAATTTTCCTATTTTCGCTTATTTTCGCTTAGCCTCTAGTAATCTCCCTAGCAGCGCTATTAAAAAAATAATTACGTAATATATTTTTTAATAAAAAGTATACCTAAGGAAGTCATATTATTGTATTATACGCGTAATATATACTACATTAGGTAGAACTTAAAAGACTTTAATTAACCTAAGGTACGAGTGGTCTATATATTCGGGTTAAGGGTCCTAAAATTCAAACTCCCGCTAAGCCAGCTTCTAATTAGTTAGAAAGCCGGCTTCTCATTAGCTAGAAAAAAAGTTGCGCGTAGTAAGTTATGGCAAAATCCACGTAACGAACTTTAAAACATTGGGCTCTACAAACGCTCTATATAAAGCTCCATATAAAGCTCTACAAAAGGTCTACTAAAAGCTTTACTAAAAGCTCTACCAAAGGCTCTGCTAAAAGCTTTGCAGCACCTCTACCCACCTAGTATACTAGCTATGCAGTAAATGGAGCACGCTATACGCAGGGGTCTAAGGGGGTCTCCCCTTTAAAGCTCTGCTTAAAGCTCTGCTTAAAGCTTTACTTAAAGCCCTATACGGAGCTCTAAAGCTCTACTAACACGCAGCACTAATATACTAGGAAGGTTCTGCAATCGGCCGTATAACCACCTATATAGTCAATCGCCGTACAATTGTCTCTATGAACGGCTCTACGAACGGCTCTACGAACGGCTCTATAAATGTTTACACAATTGCCCGTATAAACGTTTATATAATTAATTGACCAAACGCCTATACAATTAATCAGACGCCTATATAAACGTTTCTATAAGCGTCTACAAACGTCTCTATAAACGTCTACAATCGCCTATATAATTGTCCGTATAAACGTCTGTACGAACGCCTACATAAACACCTATACAAAGCTCTGCTCGAAGCTCTATAAAGCTCTACTAAAAGCTCTACTAAAGCCTCTACTAAAGCCTCTATAAGAGCTCTGCCCGCGCAGTAAATAGAGTATATAGTACGCAGGGGGGGTCTAAGGGGGTCTCCCCCTTAAGCTTAAAGCTTTACTTGAAGCTCTAAAGCTCTACTAACACGCAGCACTAATATACTAGGAAGACTCTATAATCGTCTATACGGACGGCTCTATAAACGGCTCTATAAATGTCTATATAATCGCCCGTACAAACGCCTATATAATTAATTAAACACCCATATAATCAATTAATTAAACGCCCATACAACGACCAATTAAATGTCTATACAATTGCCTATACGATTATCTCTATAAATATCTCTATAGTTAATCGCCCGTATAAACGCCTATATATAGCTCTATATAAGGCTCTATATAAAGCTCTACTAAAGCTCCATATAAAGCTCTACCGAAGCTCTATATAAAGCTCTACCGAAGCTCTATATAAAGCTCTACTAAAGTTCTGCACGAAGCTCTACTAAAGCTCTATATAAAGCTCTACTAAAGCCCTATATAAAGCTCTACTGAAGCTCTACATAGAGCTCTATAAAAGCTCTAGAAAGGCTCTATAAAAGCTCTAGAAAGGCTCTATAAAAGCTCTATAAAAGCTTTACTAAACGCTCTACTAAATACTCTACTAAACGCTCTACTAAAGCCTCTACAAAAACTCTACCTACGCAGTAAATAGAGCACGTAGTGCGTTAGGGGGGGGGGGGGGGGGGGGGGGTCCAAGGGGGTCTCCCCCTTAAGCTTAAAGCTTTACTTAAAACTCTACTTAAAGCTTAATACGGAGCTCTAAAGCTCTACTAATATGCAGCACTAATATACTAGGAAGGCTCTATAATCGTTTATACAAACGGCTCTATAAACGGCTTTATAAACGTCTATACAATCGCCTATATAAACGCCTATATAATTAGTTGAATAATCGATTAATTGCCTATAAACGCCTATATTATTAATTAATTAATTAACTAAACGCCCGTATGAACGTCTCTATAAATAGCTCTATATACGGCTTTACGCACAGCTCTACAAATGTCTATATAATTAATTAATTAATTAATTGCCCACATAAATGCCTATACAATTGCCTATACAATTATCTCTACAAATATCTCTACAATTAATCGCTAAAATAAACGGCTGCACGTCTACACATCTATACGTCTATACGTGGCTCTGCGTAAGGCTCTATATAAAGCTCCGCACGAGGCTCTATTAAAGCTCTATATAAGGCTCTACTAAAGCTCTATATAAGGCTCTACTAAAGCTCTATATAAGGCTCTACTAAAGCTATATATAAGGCTCTATTAAAGCTCTATATAAGGCTCTACCTAAAGCTTACCCTTTACTACAAAGCATAATAGAGGTATAGGATTTACGAAACAAATCTATACTTACTAGTATATACTAATTAAGCTCTATATAATAAGGCTCTAAATTAAAGCTTTAGGTTAATTAATTGGCTTATTAATTATAAACTTGGGTTAAAATTTTCGTTAGGGGGTACTAATAATCCGTATGTTTAACCCAAGGTATAAGTAGTCTATATTTTTAGGTTCTGGATTTTAAACTCCCGCTAAGCCAGCTTCTCATTAGTTAGAAAAAAAGTGCGCGCGGTAAGTTGTGGTAGAATCTACGTAACGAACTTTAAAATATTAAGCTCTACTAAAGTTCTGCAAGCTCTGCACTAAGCTTTACTAAAGCCCTATAAAAGCTCTACACGAAGCTTTACACGAAGCTCTATAAAAGCTCTACTAAAAGACTTTATAACACCTCTACCTACCTAGTATACTAGCCACGTAGTGAAATAGACCACGTAGTACGCAGGGGGGTCCAAAGGGGTCTCCCCCTTAAAGCTCTACTTAAAGCCCTATATGGAGCTCTAAAGCTCTACTAACACGCAGTACTAATATACTAGGAAGTCTTACAATCGTCTCTACGAATGTCTCTACAATTGCCTGTATAATCGTCTGTATAAACGGCTCTATAAACGGCTCTATAATACGTCTACAAGATCGCCCGTACAAACGCCTATACAATTAATTAGACGCCTATATAAACGTCTCTATAAGCGTCTATAATTGTCTCTATAAACGTCTATAATCGCCCATACAATTGTCTATATAAACGTCTGTACGAACGCCTACACAAATGCCTACACGAATACCTGTACAAACGCCTATACAAACCTCTACTCAAACCTCTATAAAGTCGTTTATAAGGCCTTTAAAAACAAAAGGCTTTGCTTAAAGCTTTATTAAAGCTCTGCTCAAAGCTCTATTAAAGCTCTGCTCGAAGCTCTACTTAAAGCTCTACTTAAAGCTCTACTTAAAGCTCTATTAAAGCTCTACAAAAGCTCTACACGAACCTCCGTATAAACCTCTGTAAAAGCTCTACTAAAAGCTCTACTAAAGCCTCTACCAAAGCCTCTGTAAGAGCTCTGCCTACGCAGTAAATAGAGCACGCAGTCCCTAGGGGGTCTCCCCCTTGAGCTTAAAGCTCTACTAATACGCAGCACTAATATATTAGGAAGGCTCTATAATCGTCTACACAAACAACTCTACAAACGGCTCTATAAACGTCTACACGATTACCCATACAAACGCCTATATAATTAATTAATTAATTAAACACCCATATAATCAATTAATCAAACGCCTATACGAACGATCAATTACACGTCCATGCAATTGCCTATAAAATTATCTCTATAAACGTCTACACGATCGCCCATACGAACACCCATATAATTAGTGAATTAATCAATTAATTGCCTATATAAACGCCTATACGATTAGTTAATTAATTAACTAAACGGCCTACAAACATCTCTACAAACGACTCTATAAATGGCTCTATGTATTACTTTACGTATAGCTCTATAAACGTCTAGACAATTAATTTATCAATTAATTGCCTATACGAACGCCTGTACGAATGATCAATTAAACGCTCATATAATTGCCTATACAATAGTCTCTACAAATATCTCTGCAGTTAATCGCCAGAACACGTCTGTACGTCTATATATCTATACGTAGCTTTACGCAAGGCTCTGTATAAAGCTCCGCATAAGGCTCTACTAAAGCTCTGCACGAGGCTCTACTAAAGCTCTATACGAGGCTCTACTAAAGCTCTACACAAGGCTCCATTAAAGCTCTGTATAAGGCTCCGCCTAAAGCTTACCCCCTACTATAAAGTATGACGAAAGTATAGGATTTACGAAACAAATCTATACCTACTAGTATATGTTAATTAAGCTCTATATAATAAGGCTCTAAATTAAAGCTTTGGGTTAATTAATCGGCTTATTAATTATAAACTCGGGTTAAAATTTTCGTTGGGGGTACTAACGATCCGCATGTTATAAGTATATACCATTACTAGCTAAGGCCGTATAATTAATTATAGGATCCTACTAGAAAGTTTAAAGATATCTACTAAAGAGTATAAGGATACCTTTAAGAATAAAAGGAGTAATAGAAGTATATAAAGTAGAGCCTATAATATACCTAAGAATAGTAAAAACTCTAGTATAACTATAAATACTAAAATAAGTATTTTGGAGTAGGCGATAAGGTTCTATTATACCCAACAAATATTAAAACCCATTAACTATTAAAGAAGCTTAATATAAGATACCTAGGTGTAAGGGATATTATTACGCTTACCTTAGGTTGACTTTAGGACAACCCCTAAGCACCCCTTAAATAGTCGCCAGTTATATACTAGAGGCATATACCTGTAGTATATAATCTCTATAATCCTAAAGGCCTTACCTCCTTAAGGATTTATCTCTTATACTAATCTATCCTATTCCATAATTATGTCCTTATAGCCCCCTATCTATAAAGTCCCCTTATACTAGGTCCCTTTTAAGTTAAGAAATAAATTAATAAGCTAGTCTACTATCTCTAGCTACCTCTATTTATAGCCTATATATATTTAATATTTTATATAAAGCTACTAAAGCTATAGTATAAACTACTACCGGGGGGGGGTTCCGTTTAGGCCTAATTAAACACCTTAAGGTAGTAGGCGAGTGGGATAAGGTTAAAGCTATACTAAGCTATAAGTTTATTAGGAATAAGCTTTAATATAAAGTTAAATAGCTAGGCTGACCCGCTAAGGACTCTATATAGGAACTAGAAGATTACCTTAATTATTATAAAGATATTTTAAAAGAATATTAGGACCAAGGTCCGTATTCTATAAATTATAGAAAGTGCTTTAAACTATAGTATTATCGCGACCGATAAAAAAAGCTTATAATAGACTATAAGAGGCCCTAAAGAGTAAATAGGTTAAATTAGATATAAAATAGACAGGCTCTAAAAATTATAAGGATTAGGGCTATAACCTAAGGCAAAATAGGTCCTTAGCTGTTTTATATATATAACATAGAATTAATAGGGCATTTTGCTAGAAGTATATTTCTATTAATTAATATATACTAGGAATATTATTTTTTAGAGCTCCTAAGCCTTTTAAGGCCTTCCTAAGTACCTAATTAAGGTTCTTAATTACTACTATATATAAGAATAAATCCTAAATACCTAATCCAAAAAGCTACTATACTTTATCCTTAGAATTAGGATTAGTATCTATTAGCCTTTTAAGAGACGGCTAACTGGAATAAGATCCCTTTATAGGTATATAAGTAGGTATAAAAACAGGGGTAGGATAATAAGGTATAGTAGGAGCAGAGATATTTAAACGCTTAATACTAATATTAGGTCTAAACTAATACTAATAAAGCTTTTAGGGCGTCAGTTTATAGTTAAGAAAGATATACTTAAGCTTAGAATAAATAGAGATATTAGCTAGCTAGTATAGCCTAGAATTACTAAGACCTTACTATAGCAACTATTAGTTACCTATTTGCTAAGTACCTAAAGGGTAACCTACCTAATAATATATTATATTATGCTTTTTTAAAACTTAATACGTATATATAAACTCCTTTCTATAGTAAACGGCAACCTTCTTCTTATTACCCCTATTTCTTACCTTATCCTTAGTATACGAGCCTT
>Ga0307515_10006652_pt1 | contig 23039 bp, 10 predicted proteins | sample 17_EM_MG_FD_194513 | JGI IMG/M metagenome (GOLD analysis project Ga0307515, IMG submission 194513) | Populus trichocarpa ectomycorrhiza microbial communities from riparian zone in the Pacific Northwest, United States - 17_EM | ecosystem: Host-associated > Plants > Roots > Unclassified | place... | reverse complement strand
ATATTTCAACACTGAGTTGATTGAAAATTGAGTTTAATAATTTGTTTAAATTTTATTTTTACTGAGTTATCTCGGTCTCATAATATAGGTCACGAGTTTGACAAGTTAATCGAGATGTTTTTTTTTTAAAAATTTTATCCTTTAACATTGAGTTTATTGAAAATTAAGATTCATAATTTGTTTTGATTTGCTTTTCATGGGGCTATTATGATCTCATGAGTTAGCATACAGATTGACAAATTAATCCGGATAGACACGAATCAATCCAACATGATGTTGGCTCAGTATTTACAAAGTTTTTTTTTAAAAAATATTTATTTTAAGTCAGACTATAATTTTACTGATAATTTGAGTTGTCCTTGGACATTTCAAAGTGACCTAGTAACATTAAATTAATTTCTATATAATTTAACTTTTTTTATACTAGAAATTAGCCATGCTTGCATATTTCTTATACTGAAAAATTCTTAATCCAACCGACAAACATAACATATAGCTCTGCGCTGGCATGAATCGATATGTAACTAGATGCGGTTAATTGTCTTGTTATGTACCCAAGTTTCAATCAACACTGGCATGAATCAATATTGCAACCCTCCTGCCCTATACGAGTCAGACCAGCATTGTCTTGATCTTGACCCAGAACTAATAGAGCCAGACCCCATCAAATGCCGAAGATATTATGCCAATGCTTACATAGATGAATAGTTATTAGACTCGATCCGGGAATTGACTTGGTTAAGAAGCCGGGTTCCGGGTTATACGGGTTGACTCGGATCAACCAGACTTAACCCAGATTTTTTTTTTTAAAAAAATATTTTAAGTTTTAATATTTCATATGAAAAAATTAAAAAAACAATCCATGCGAATATAAACTATACATGTTATAAATAATGAAATTTTAAAAATTATTTTAAAATTTTTTTTATCTTACATTGAAAATATACTATGTTAGAATGTTATTCTTTTAAATTGAAGTATTTAAACCAAAAAATAATTTTTTTTCTTGTGAACACAGAGTATATATACTAAAGGGCTTCAAATCTCACATTAAAACAATAAAATATTATTCTAGTATTTATATAGTAAACTTTGAAAAGGGTTAATGCAACTAAAAAAAATATAAAAAAAGAGGTATCTGGCTAGGAGAAAAAACACATTTGAAAAAAAAAAGGGTCTCAACAGGGTTTTGCCGGGTCACCCGGGTTACAAATCAACCTGATTTTGCCAGGTTTTTATTTATTTTGATCTTTTATTTTATCCAGACCGGTCTAATCATTTGATCGACTTACCAACCTCATCCAGGTTTAATAAGTATGCATAAATACGTCTAGGTTTAATAACTATGTATAGATGCATGAATTGGTATACGCCAGCCAAATTTGGTCCAGACCCAGACTATCTCTGACTCTAATGTTCTCACTGGAAGTAGTAAATGGGCTGTGATATGTTTCGGCGGGTAATTTCCAAATGGGCAGAGTCATATAAATAACCAGGCGTATTACCTCTATCTGCTTTCATAAAATGCTTTTTTTTGGAGGGCTGATGGACCTTTGGCTATATAATATAGGGTCTTCCACTTCATACATAGATGTTTACCAAACCGTTTTAATTAAGACTTTGGGGGTGTTGAGAATTTAATAGTAATTTCCTTTAAAATTATTTTTTATTTAAAAATATATTTCAATAATATATTTTTATTTTTTAAAATATATTTTTAATATTAATATATTAAAACAATTTAAAAACACTTAAAAAATTTATTTGAAGAAAAAACAATTCAGATTTTAACAAAAAAAACATGTTGAAACTCGAAACCAAACACTTTTTTTATTATAAAAATCCTAAGTTTTTTTTTTTCAGAAAAAAAACTTTTTAGCACTGGAATATTTTTATATAGTTGCAACCTCCATTAATTGGAGCGGCAAAGCTTCACTACACTAGATAAATAAGAACCTGTGATTTATTGCTGATGTAGGTTGGTACATCTGTTAAATTGGCTATAAAGAGGGAAGATAACTAGAGATGCTGCCTGCCACATTAAACAAAATAAGATTGCTAGACAATAAATCATGTGGATTCACGCGTATATTAACCCTGTTTAAAAACCAGACACAAAAGAGAGCTCATTGGTCCCTGTTAGATTCTGGAAAGTATTGTATAAGCAACTCAAAGATTGACTCAGATGGATGTCCAAGTTCCAACAGAAAGAAACTACAGAGAGATGGTCCCAAAAAACACAGTACAGATCTTGTATAACTGTCCCAGGGAAGGGAGAGTCACCTTTCTCCTTCAACTCGACACTTAGATTTCTTGGAAATGGCTGAGACAAAAGCTACCCACATCACATGTTTTTTCAAGAATCATCAATTCTACAAGTAAAAACTTTCCTCGTTCCCGGTTCACGATGGTGCTTACCACGAGATATGGCCTCCTCTAAAATGGGTTTTCTCCGGTCAACGTAACCACTACTTCTCTGTAATTGCACATAATTGACATGGAAAAGAAAAGCTGTCAAAAGGACTATCTTTCACAAAAAGTTTCCTCTTTTATTATTCTGATATTACTCCATAACATTTTCTCCATCATATTCTAGAATAACAGAGGCATGCTAACAATAGTTACTACTTTCTTCAGTCTAAAAAACAGCAGCAGCAGCAGAGAATTGACCAACACCACATTTCCTCTAAGATAATGCCGTGACCACTACAGAGTATAGTGCTTGCCCACTGTCACTGGTCCTTAATTACCAACGAACAATATTTGAAGAATTAACTAAGCAGATAGTCTACATATCAATGACTATAGCAAAAGCGGGAGGGCTTAGCTTATCTCTCAGAATTGACAATGGAAGGTGACATTAAGAAATAGTTTTCTAATCATAGGTTTAAACTAATACGAATCAAGGCACATAATAAGCAGGGGGGCAAATGAACTTTGCAAACAAATAAACCAAAAAGCTCCAGAACCAACAATTCCTCGACTAGCAATTTGTAAAATAGATTACGACTAATTTTATAATCAAACCACTTAGAGATAATTTCCTTGATTAATCAAAGATTAGACCCCTCAATGAGCACATCATTTTAATAATAAATAAAGCCAATATTAAAAAAAAAATTCGAACTCGAGCACTTCATGAACTGCTCCAATCCATTAAAAACTTGAACAAAACAAAAGTGGTTTGTTTTTCATTGATGTGAAAATGTTTTAATGCCCATGATTTACATTCTATGATGCCACACTAATAAAAAATAAAAAAGCCTAACAGAACAATAAAATAAACTAAAAAAATATCAAGAGACAGGAATCCCTTGAATCTCAAATGATATACTACCACTAGTATTAAGATTCACTAGTACTTGCAAGTGGTTTATGTTGAATTTGTTCTTGCTTTTCTTCCTTGGTCTCTTGTGGTCTCCCCTTCACAACTGGAAATGCCACCGGAATATCCGCGGGTCGGGTCGGAGGGGGCCCAACATGGCCATCAAGACAAGAGGAGCATTTTCTTTCTACCCATCCCTCCAAATCATATTGTCCATGACCCAAGACCCGACGACCTGAACAAAACCTACCAATCATTCCTGCTATGACTCCTAGTATTGTGATCACTGCAAGAACTGCTATTACTGGTCCAACGGACCCATGACCCGTGCGGGTCGTGTAGGCAGCTTGTTGCGTCCCTTCCATGGGTGGTGGTTCTTGTTGTTGCTGGTCTAATGGGGTAGAAATTAAGAAACAGTTTACAAGTAGGTGCACTCTTTGAGGGTTTTAACTAGAGTTGGGTTTTCTTGCTGTTGGTTTTGCTGGAAAAGAGTTGATAAAGATGGGTGAAAAATGGAAACTTAAGAGTGGGTTTCCTTCAGTGTAGAGGTTTTCATGACGCTTGGAAAATGCAGGAATTTTCAGGATTCTGAGCAGTGTTCACGTATGGAATTAACGTGGGGAGAGAAAATGCAGTCTTAGTTTCTTACGAGTTAAGAAAGAAAGGGAAAAGGCGTGAGAAAGTGTTTTTGGAGTTGATCATAACACAATAGAGGGAGGGAGAGAGAGAGAGGGAGATTACTAGTGGTTTGTCTTTATTTTACAGGTTTTTCTTTTTAATCAGAGACCTTTTGAAAGAATGTGGACGAGAGAGAGAAGCGAGGAAAGAAAGGTTTTGGACAAAATCAAAGCCCAAGAAAACCCCTTTTGAAGGGAGGAGCTTTCTGGGCACCTTTTCCTGTGATTGCAAGAATTTATGCCATTTATTGGATTCACATCACCAAATAAACAACCTAGTTCCAGACTTCAAGCCTAATGTCATTTATTGGATTCATATCACCAAATAAAAACAGACAGAATCCTACAATCTTGAGGCTTGACTAGCTATGTGTTCTTACCAGGTCATACTTTAATATGGGAGCAATATGCTCCTGCTCAAAACAGAGAAGCATATATAGGAAAAAACCTTTTCAATAGTCGACAAATTACTCTCAACGCGCCAAGCAGAACCTCTGTTGTATGGCAGATCATTACTTCATTTCTAAGATGTCTTTCCCTAGCTCTTCTCTGGAAAAGTTTTGCTTTTATTAAAGGTCAAAAAGGTTTCTTTTTAAAAAAAAATGTGAAAAAAGTCAGGAATTATTTTCTGAACTTTTGAGTCATTTCGCCAACGCACCCCCAAATAGTGCAGCCGAAGGAGGGAGGCACCAATTCTAGTGTCATTGTGAAAAGCTTCCAAGCCACCATGCCTAACAATCTGGGCGATATGGGAGATGAGTTATCTTAATAATCGTAACCTATCTCGGCTTTAGCAGGAGGAGGAGATCCATATGAACCATGATCACTTAAGTCATCAGAACCTCCTCCGGTTTTAGGAGATCCATGTAAACCATGACAACCCAGGTCATCGGAATCTCCTTCAAAACCAGGGCTTGGACGGTGACCGGCACCGCATGCTAATTGATGCAAAAACATGAAAAGGAAGAAAGCAATGATGATGAAGTACGAGAAGAGATTAGGACTCGTTTGCTCATGAACGTGAATGTGAACAACTTGCGCAATGTTGATCGTGGGAAACACTGGTGATTTATGTTAAACCAAGGAGAACTGAAATGATTTCATGTTTAGCTTATTAAGTGGCAAAGTTACTGTTTAAAGTGAATGAGATTAATTTAAGCAAATATTGCTTTAGAAGATTACACAACAGAGTTATAAATTATATGCTTAATCGAAGCACAGGGCACTGAATTGTGTGGCTCTTGTACCGGTGCATGATTCACCACTAAACAAGCTTGCTTAAAATTTTTTTATGTCCCCACAGATGGACACCAACTGGAAAATCTTATTAAACCACCACAGAGACTTCAACACTTCATTACGATATGATTCAAAAGGGTCTTGAAAGTGTAAGCGAAGGAGAGATGAAGCTATTCTGGAGTCATTATGCAAAGCCCTTCTGGACAACAGTTCTAACAATCAAGGATAGGTTAGGGCATGATTTATCATAGTAAATGTAATTATCAATCTGGTCACCAGCTAAAGTAAAGAAAAGGAGGAATGGAATGCTGAGTTTTGAGAAAAGTTTCTGATACATTAAAAATTTGCTCGAGAATGTAACAAGTTGTCCAATAACACTAATGACCTCTGACGAGGGCCTTAATTGCGTGGTGATTTATACGCAAAACAACATAATCCAAGTGAATACATTAGTTTAGCTTATAAAGTGGCAAAAGCATTGTGTGGCTGCTAAAAGTGACCAGGAGTACAGTCAAAATACCAACAGTGCAGATGACTTTAATTAACACCTAATGACTTGAAAATTAAGTTAATGGAACCCACCATCATCAATTACATGTTTCAAGTAGCCAATCACCCGGTACAAGACAAAGATATTAAAAAAATATTAAATATATTGATTTTAAAAGTTTCAATTAAATCGAATTTAAATGGTCCATTGAAATACTGTGAGAAGACCTCAATACAACTTATCCATATTCAAGAGAAGCTTTATCCAATCTTATTGGAGCCATGAGATTTCCGCAACAAAGTGATTAATTTTTCAAATTTTTGATCATTCTTGTATTTATGATGTTTCTATGTATTTTATAGATTTTTAATTAGTTTTAGAATTCCTATTATATATGAGAATATTAATTATTTTTTTTAAGTATTATGATTTATTATTTTGTTTATTTCTTTGTTAGGTGAGGAGAAAACACAAAAAAAAATAATTAATAAACCAAACTGACTTAAGAAACAAAATGACAACAAAGCTTCTTAATTATACAAGGAGATTATTCCAGCAACTTCAATTGTGTTTTCTAGTATTAGAAGGATCCTAAGAAGCGTCAAAAAAAGAAAATTAGTACTAATAATTATGTTCTTTTCAAAAGAAGAAGAAAAAAAATATGAGATTAGAATCCTATTACAACTTGAAAACAATATGAATGACTATCTTTTTTTTAGTTTCCAGGATTAATGGGCTACATGGAAGGTTATAAATAAACCTTTGATCATTTCTGTAATTTTTTTTTCCTTCACTTCTTCTCACGGCAAAACAAGAATTTAATAGTATGAGTTTTATTTTATTTTATAAGTTACATCTCAAGACTTGTTTGAACTTAATTAATATTTTATTTTCAGTTAGAATTCAAGATTTGTTTGGATCAGGTTATGGACTTGTAGTCTAGGATTTTTGAGTCAATTTTATAAGTGAGCCAAATCAATCTATTAGGATAGATCCATAACGGTTACTTTTTTTTCAAGAACTATTTAAATACATGTAACCTAAATTTCGGTAGCGATTGATGAATAATACTTCTGAATTTCTCAGTTTTAACTTGTGGGAGTGATTTTTGCATTCTTCAGTTTTTTAACAAATTGAATCTGACTTATCGAAAATTAATTGGTTTTGTGAGGTTATTTAACTTCATTCTAATAATGTTGATGTTTTAGAACAGATTTTCATTGTGTTAGATTCCTATCGGATATATTTTGGTTTTTCAAGATCATATCTTAGTCTTAACTGTGGGTTGCATAACTTTATAATTACAAGATTCACATTAGTATCCTACATATGACTTTAATTTACACCAAATGACTTGAAAATTAAGTTAATGGAACCCACCATCATTAATTAGCATAATAACCAAGAAAATATTAGATTCATGACATGAGAAAATACCTCCGGTGCAAGATTTCAAAGCAGAATCATAAATTATTGATATGTTAAGTTAAAGCACCAGGGAAGGAAATTTGGATAAGCACCACTGAGAAGGTGGCGCTTCCTTACCGTGTGATTTGCCAAGGGAAGAGAACAAGACCGGACACTACTTAACTGTTTCAACAGATATATCTTCATTTGTCTTCGCATGTTATAGTTTGTTTCGTCTAATCTCAAGACTGGTTCCTAAATAATCATTACGTGGAAACTTAAATATTTTTTACAGCTCCATGAATGACATAATCAATCAACTCAACTCATGTTATGTTGCGATTTCCACCGCTTATCCAGGGTTGAGCCATGGGATTTGATGGCTGGTGTAAAAAGTCACCTATAGGTACTTTACGCCCAATTATTCCAGATAACACCTGCATCCTCTGTATTGCTGTGGCTGCTGGCACAGAGTTATTTGATGCTTATTTCTCTGATATCATCATTGCTTTTTCTCAGGGAAAAGAAGTTAATGACCCGTAGGCCTTCTACCTCCACGCGGCATGGATCTGTCAAGCTTTTGCCCACAGCAAAAAACCCCCCACTTCTTCCTCCTCGTAGGAGTCTGGCCGTGTCCCAGTGCCAACGTAGCTGGTCATCCTCTCAGAACTTTAGCATTTTATTACCCTTGATTGTTTCACCGTAGAAGAAACAGAGCAATTGCAGAATTAGATGCTATCTCCATATTTACAGGTCACACAAAGATTGTTATTTTTTTTACAGCTCTAAGATAACAAATTGCCCTGTCATTGAATTGTGTTCCAATTGAGAATATTAGATGGTTTTTAACTATTTCAAATTTTAATTAGATGAGACAAGTGAGATTTGAATTTATAACTATTTAATTATTAAAATTTTGATATTATATAAAAATTCCAAGATATTTTTTATTTTATTCTTGGAAAATAACAAATCAATCCCCATTAGAATCACTTAATAAACCCTTTTTTTTTTTTTTTATCAAAAACGTCAGTTACATAATCATCCGCTGGATGAACATCACAAGTTCCATATAAATTCACATGACATATATATATTTAGTTAACAGACCCGCATTTCTTTCTAATTTGCCCATTGCTCCCTGTAAGTATACCAAGATTGCTAAGCTTCGTCATTGATGATGCAAAATCAGCCGAGAAAAGATACGAATTTGAACTGTAGGCAGTAACAAGTGCAGCAGTCCTTGGATCCCCCATCAGAGCTTGATCAGATTCAAGAAGGCCAGTGCTGTTCACGAGGTTCACATAATAGGCATTGTCAAATCGGTATGTGCTTGCATAGTCAAGAGGAGCAAGATTGCTGTTTGATGCATCCTTATTTGGACACATGCCTTGTAAGTTTGTCAAGGCCAAAGATTCTAGTGTGGGGTCAGGCTTGCCGGTGCCTTTGAAATCAAAGAGCCTCCTCTTGAAGGTAAAGCATTGAGCAAAACCTATGGTGTGTGCTCCTGTAATTAACAAGAAACTAATTAATTATTTGTGTCCACGGCATTAGAAATTAGTAAAAAAGTTCTGTTCTGCTCATTGGGTTGTGCTGTCGCCAAAAGTTCCGTCGTCAAAAACCCGAGCTTAAGAAATTTATAGAAGGTAACGATGGATAATATATATGACGACAAAATGTGGTCGTCTAAACCAATTAAAAGAAGAGGTGTCGCAAACTTCGTCGCTATAATTTAAGCTCTATGAATGCAAGGCATATATGGAATCAAAAGTTCTGAATTGTGATCTGAACAAGAACATCACTCCATTGACAGCTTAAAATCGAGAGCGATGACCAGAGAGTGAAAAGGGCAAGAACCTGAGAGGACTGCAACATCCTTCATATCAAGACCCTTTGATGTGAACTTAGCAGTGATGTTTTCTAGTGGTTCAATAGGTGATGGCAATTGTTCATTAGCTGCCTTCTCACTTGCTGTCAATCCATCTCTTCGGCCAAATGAAAGAGGATAATAAGGCCCTCCTGACTGAACCAGAAAATGAAGTAAATGGATAAAGATTTTAGAACAAAGAATAGAATATGTCGTAGGAGCACGATGAATGAATAAAGAATATGAGCAATGTTAGTACCAAAAGGACAGATTCTCTTGCTGCAAGAGTCAATATATCAGCACATGAAACAGTTGATGAGCAAGCGTTTTCAACATCTGCCTTGATACTTTCAATGACTTCATATCCTCTAACTGAATTACGGTTAGGAAAAGCATTCTTCTCTCCCCTGAAATCAATCGTGTCATCTAAAAGTATCGAAGCATCGCAGCCCTATAAGATCATTATATAAGTTGGTCAATAAATTTCAAGTCATGTGCATATAGTATTATAGCCTGCTCTTCAGTTTTGACCCAACATGAGAAATAAATCCAATCTCTATCTATCCAGTAAGTCTCAATTTCTAACCATGTTAAGGGTGCAATCAAGTTGCAGGTTCTGAAGGCAGAATAAATGTGCACGCAGATGGACTTGTGTATATCTTTTATGTTAGTAAAAGATTAAGATTGGTTCCTGTTAATAACTTGTGTGCTTGTTTCTATTTATATTCATTTGTGTATTTCTCTTATTTACAACATTAAAAGAATGTAGGTAATCTCTTGGATTTGTGGGACAAGCTAGTTATAAGCAAACACAACAAGTAAATAGGTAAGCGAAAGAATGAGTCTAGCAAGATTAGACTGCCGCACAAGGGCCGGAAATTTTGCCGAGAATATTGACCCTGTGACAAGAGAGAAATGGATTAAGAAGTAGTATTACGTTTACAAAGCAGTCATGAAAATGCAATCGAAGGAGGGATGCAGCGATTCTGTTGTCATTCTTGAAAGCAGCCCAGACACCATACTTAACAATCATTCCCAATCGGGGGCATGACCTGTCATAGTAATTGTAGTTGTAATTGTAATCAATCTGACCACTACCAAAAGGGAAGGAAGTGCCTAAGTGAAGCGAAGACAAGCAAAGAAACAAGGGAATGGTGAAGTATGAGAAGAGTGTCTTGGCCATTTGCATGTGAGTGTGAAGAAGCTGTGCAATGCTGATTGTGATCGATGGCCTTTAATGCGGGGACCTTGTGCTGATTTATAGGGCAAACAAAGAAGAGTCGAAGAGAGTTCATTGGTTGAGCTCGGGAAGTGGACAAGCCACTGTCACTGTGTAAAGCACGGTTGTTAATCAAATCCAACAAGTTAATCTTGAAAATCCATGATTTAAAAGAGTCTAGCTGTACAGGTTAAATAAAATAAAATAAAAACTCATTCGCCCTAATCCAGTTGAGTCACTGAGAGAAAATATTATTTTCTTCAAAAAAAAAATTTAAAATAAAAATAATCCACTCGGATTAACTTGTATTTACACGTTGATGATCCCTTATTTCTAGTTCTTTTCTAGATACATATGAACCAAATTTAATCTTAAAATGGCTTTGAATAAGTGAGATTAAATTAGTAATTAATGGTACTCTGTGTGCGATAAGTGCACTCTTTTTTGTTTTTATATATTTACAAATAATTAATCTTACCAAGACAATGTAATTCGAGACAACGTAATTACTAATTTAAAAAGTTGATTAGTAAGCTTATTAAATTAATCTTCCACTTCTTGAGATTGATCACATCAAAACACGTCAACCCTTTTGTCTATCGATCATAGGCTTCATATATAATGGGAACCGGAAGGTTTGATTAAGACACGAACATCTGTATTAAACATTTAACGAAATCAAATAATCAGCCCTCCATAAATGACTCTTAAATACAAGGAAATTAATGACTTCAATATGAGCCCAGTTAATTGGCATCCACGACCCTTCATTATTCTTTTGTTTTTTGCCCTATATTAATCACGCAAATATTATATTTTTTTTAATCACGTAAGATATTATTAGATTAGTGAGAGAAAATACCTTGGCTAGGTACAAGCTCCAAGATTATTAGAGGATATAATCATAGATTACATGTTTCATGCACGGGTCTCCACTGAGCTTCACTGATAACTAACGAAGATCACTGTGCCCATGAACTTCGAAAATTTTATCTGCACCAGCTCAGACACTTTCTTACGATCTGATTTGCCAGGAGCAATGCACAAGCTGGACCACTACTTGATGGCTCAAGAGCATGTATACAATGCTTTTTAGATTGCTGTAAGTTAACTAGTAAAGATACGTGTTTGTTTTTCAAAAATTACTAATTTAAATACCATAAATCTCAGGATTGTTGAAGGTTTACATGGTTATTAATTTTAAAATATCAAGAAATTAATTGAGATACATGTAAGTTAAACCGGACACCCACAATTATTAAAAAAAAAAAAAGCATATAAGTAATGCCATGCGCATGCTGTAGTTAGTGACATATAATTCCAGGGACTGACCTAATCATTCACTTGTATACAAAAAAAGCGATAACTGAAGAATTTAATTCCCACTCCCATCAAGTAAGACAAAACTATGGAAAAAATATAGATACATGGGGGTGATGGATTAAGATTTATTAGTATTTTTACAATTCAAAGACATCCACTATAATTTTGAGAAAGAAGTAGAAGAATCTTTGCTTCTAGATACAAAAAAAAAAAATAAAAAAAAAAATCTCAGAAGCGTGATTTGTGCTTGTGAAATTATGAATTGATGGAGTCATTATAATCTATCTTGCTTGTCGTGTTTTGATTTCTTCAACAAAATATGGTACTGTGCAACGAGAAGTTGATGTCATGTCTTGTTTGCTGTGGTTTTTAAGGAAAGTTTTGAGGAAGATGAAAGGGATAAAGGATAATAATAATAATTAAAAATAATGAAATTCTTTTTATTCCAAACACTTGAATTCGACCTATCTCTATTAATTGATTCCAACAACCTTAGCTATTTTATAAGATTCATATATACATGTGCTCTTTTTATTATTATTATTATTATTATTTATTTGAAGTTAATTAAACTGTGACTAGGATCTCATATTGATAGAGGATATGACAGCAAATTCCAGGCCAAGTCAACTTGGTAAAAAAGATAAGATGACAAGTTAAGATACTATATGCTCATAATATCTAGCTTTAAAATTACTAATTTAAGAGTGGAAGTACATGTGTCAACTTGGGTGTTGTTTTAAACTGTGGTTTAACTCTTTTTTTTTTTTTAATTTTAGTTTTTTTAATTTTTAAATAATTTTGATGTATAGATATTTTGTAAAAAAATATGTTAATTTTTTATATTTTTAAATAAAAAATATTTTTTTAAAAATCTCTATTTCTATCCTCTTCATTATTACTACTTGATAGGAGCAAAATTAAGATACTATATATAGTTTATTACAGATAACATTAATGTTGAAATGTACACCTGCACCCAGTTCATTGAATATTCTTGGTGTGACTCTGCCAAATTCCTTCATGACAAAACGATGGCAGGAACAAGAAAACGAAAGAAACATTGTTTCTTCCATTGGATGAAACTGCAGAGGTGGTTTTATTCTAAAAATGGCATAACTCAAAAGCGGTAATTTATTGACCAATATAATCTTGACATGTTCTCTTGCGCTGGTTAAAGCTCTCGTGAGAAAGATGATGATCTCTTCTTGTCGGCAGAATCTAATTGGGTTTTAAGTAAAATGACTCGTATGGCAGCCTAAAATATGAAAATGGAATAGAAAATTGGGGAAAAACTCAAAATCCCAATTGTGTCCTGAAAGCAATTTTTTTTTATCTCAATTGAGTCCCTTTAGTTTTGTTGAATTCTTAATAGTTTCAAACACTATAGAAATAGATTCATTTTTATGCATAAATGTACACTTATTTGAATGGATGGAATTGAGGATTTTCTAAGCCTATGAAGACCCAATTGAGATCGAAAACAGGTTTAGAGACTCAACTGAGAATTCTATAAATATAGTTAGGGATTTATTTGAGATTTTTCCAAAAATGGAAACTAAAACTAAAAATCCTGGCCCATGCAGGTTTCGAACCTGCGACCTTCGCGTTATTAGCACGACGCTCTAACCAACTGAGCTAATAGGCCACCTTGTATTTGGTGGAAGGTGTTTGCTATTTTTAATATTTATATTCTTATTGTCTTCTCTCTCTCTCTCTAGAAATGGACTCCAAATGGAGAGCATAAAATTATTGTATCCATATTTTTTTTCTCTCTATTTTATTCAGTAATATGTCCTTGTAAAGTAAAAGATAACAGCATGAAATAGAGCGAGTGAGATTATCATGACAAAATTGACAGAGAGAGGGAGAGAAGGCATCCCTCAAATTCTTTATTCAGACAGTTTACATAGGAATAAAGGGAACTGAAACAACACTCCCACCTAAAATGGCATTCAAGAAAAACACTGCTATCATGCCACAGTATTTTTCACATGACAATGCCATGCTACACTATACACCTCAAATTATTAAGAAACATGGTGATGCCTGAAAAGAGTAAATCAGACTAAAGATTCTACAAAAACCAATTTCTTGCTTCTTCAAAAATACAAAATATAAGAGCAAAAAAGTAGTGACTGATTGGTCAAAAGGGGGAAAAATGCACATTATTCCATCATTGAGCTGGTCAGAGCTGAAGTAATCAATGGCTTGCCTCGACCCACAGTGAAACCTTTGGTCCCATCAGGCATTCTTGGACTCTTAGAAGCATGTTTAGCAGATGCTTCACGTTGAGGGGTGCTGGCACATTTTACAGGAGCAAGCAGACCTCTGCTACAATTGATTTGACCACGGCCTTTGCCCTTGCCATGGCCTTTTGCCGCCCATGCCTTCTTTGATGCTCCTGAACTATCTTCAGCCTTAGGAAAAAAGTTTGTAAGGCGTTAATATGTAACATTGTTATTGTTATTAAATTAGACAACTGGTATGGCTAGGAAAATGGTAGATCAATTCTATGATCCTGGCAGACTGAGGATTTAAGATATGTATGCTCACACATAGATGCCAAGATAAGACTGATTAGACAAGAGAAGTTACTCACATGACTCTCCGTGACGGATTCTGAATTGTTTGGTTTGAAGGTATCGACAATTGATTCATAATGAGGTGAATCTTCCTCGTCCCAAATATCAAATTCGGACCTTCTGCCCCTGGGGAGAACAGATTTTGGCTGCAATTTTTTTTGGACAACTAGTAAGCTACAGTCTTTTGTTGAGCAGAAGATGGTGCAAGTAATAGCTTAGTTTATGCATACCGAGCATCGAAGCAGCAACCTTACTCTAAGGCCTTTCCTCCAGTTCCTTTCATCATTCAACTTTTCAGCCTGTTGAACTTAGTAGAAGCTTTCAATTTCATTGCATAAATAAGAGAGATTTAAAACCAAATTTACATAATATGCATTAACATACCGCTTTCTCAGCTATTTTTCGGGTTTCAAGTTCCACAAGTGCGTGCAGCTAGAGAATATAAAAGGAAAAGGAATCATGAAAATTTTCCTTTTAACACTATCCTGGTTCGCAAAGAAAATGTGTCAATTCATGTTTAATACCTTATTGGTTACAAAGAAGTCATTTTTAGCCCCGGAAGAATTGGATTCATGAGGATGGCATATTCTGATGGTTTTCACACTGTTTACAATGGCAGTTGTTAACACACAGTCATAAACTTGATGTTTTCTAGAGTAATAGAAACAGAAATGTTAGCGTCCAACTCATAGACTTGACCTTCCAACCACGCTGAAAATCTTCTGGACATTTTGATGAGAATGATCTTCTGGCAAATTCTCCACAACAACAATACGAGACTGCAGGAAGAAAAAACAACGTATTGCATCAAGCAAAACTGTGTAAAAAATACTTTCTGATCATGTGTCCAACAGAGAGAGTCTGTGCAGATTTACCTGCAATTCTTCTCTATCTTTATCAGTGAAAGGGATTTTACGTTTGATCTTCTTGCCATCTTCAGTCAGGGACTTTAGAGCATCAAGGTAACAACAAAGAGAGATGAACCCTCTAGATTTAACAATTCAACTTTTGATAATTACAAAAAAATGATGAGGCAATTTAAGCGAAAGGACTTACAAGTTTTGATGAAGACTTGAGTGCTTGAGCAAGCGAATCGTTATCGATAACAAGGGACCGCATTTTCTTAGTTGAAGCAATAACAGATATTGGCACTGCAATGCAACCGAAACATATGATTAGAAATTCGAGCTACCACTGCAGAAAAATACAGGTCCATAGAGAATACTTCAATGATCCTTACCATAGCCTTCAGGATCTTTATTAATGTGTTTCGACATCGATTCGTTAGCAAGAAGACTCATGTCACTGAATTGGTACTCCACCTATTTCAGACCCAAACAGTTCTCAGATTCTTAGAGCATTTCAAAACTGGGACTCGTTATGAATAGAACATATGATGTTCAACGTAATTGCATAATGACTCTAGTGCCAAAAACATGACACGTTGTTAATGAATGAATTTCAAAACAGCAGACCAGATGAAGGGAAGAAATCGGCATCGACATAACAGAAGAAATAAACAGCTTAACGAAGATTATTAGAAGCCAAGCAAGATTTTGGCATTCCAAGGCTTTACAAAGCTTTTAAAAATACTTTTTTTTGTGATGTCACTATTTCAAGAAAAAAAAAACTTAATGGCACCAAATCATGTGATTGTCTAATGAACATAATTAAACATGAACCCCCAATACAAGAATAACGAGAGATGAAATCGAGAACCAACAGAAAGTAGGACAGAAAATGAATTTCAACGGAAGAAAGGAACCTGTTTGATGATCTTTTTTCGAAGATCGTCAGTGAGAACATCGCTATTCTTGGTGGGGCCATTAGGCATTGCAGCAAGATTTGGGTCATTAGAGATCAAATAGGCAGCGTGGTCTTGGTTCCCAACAAAGAACCAGTCAGACCCTCCAGCAGCAGTGGCACCAAGATAATTAAAGTAAGGATAAAAATAACCTGATATAGGCATTTGGGTTGCAGCGGTATGTGATCTTGGCAAAAACTCAGGTGCCTGTGCGTTGAATTTAAAGGACACGGAACCACTATCATTTTTGGGTCTGGTTGTTTCTTTCATTTCTTTTTCTTTAGACATTTCTTCTTCAGGTTGTGCCTGTGCCATCACTATTTATTTTCTTTTCCTCTCTAGCAAACAATTTTTTTCCCTGATTTTGTATGGTAGTTTGTGTTCTCTCTCACTTGCTCCTGAAGTTGAGCAACTGTAATGTCGTGATATTGAATCCACATTTAGCGCCCAAGCAGAGGTATCTGTGCTCCATGCCTGCGTGTTGCTAATTTTCTTATTACACTTAGCCGTTGCTTCAGGGTTTGACCAGAATTTTTTGAGGCTCGTAAGTTTGCTCATCTGAGAAATTACCACATGGATCATTCTTACCACTACTCTCCCTCTCTCTCCTAACATTTTCCTAAAACACTGCTTCTGTGTGATACATTTTTGTTGTCGTTGCACAATTCGGCCCATGATTGTCCACAAGGGTAAAGGTCCAGGCCCAAAACGATGCGCTATCCAGCGTTTTCGGTTATCTAGAATTGGCGTTGGGGCTTAAGGCCCGGCCTAGAATATTTGGATAAGCGTCCCGTTTACCTTCCATTGTGTTGGATCAAGTGGTGAGCTTCCAGTGTTATCATCCCAGTTAGAAATTCAAATATAACAATAAAAAATAAATAAAAATATCTGTGAATGTAATTTAGATTTGAATCATCTATTTAAGATTTAATGGAATATAATTATTTATAATTAGGTGTTTAGTTTCAACTTATTTTTTATTAAAATTTGATTTTTTTCTTTAAATTAATTTTTCTTAATATTTCTGAATCGTTATCAAAAATAAATTTTAAAAATTAAAAAATATTATTTTAATACATTTTCAAATAAAAAAATACTTTAAAAAACAATCTCTCTCACACTCAAAAACATCATTATAATTATAAACTGGTCTCCAGACAGCTTCTTGCTTGGTCAATTGTTAAAAACCCTAGACATAAATTCCTTTATTAAAACAGTAAGTAGCTGGTTAACCTTTCCGCTGGATACTTTTTATCGGGGGGGCTTGCCCTTTTTGATAGCTTTCTCCATTTTTGAAGTTTCCTAATTATACCACACCTATCAAGAATCATCATCATCTCTGCCTGGTCTTTGAAGGAAATCTTCGACAGGGAATGGTTATTATTCTACAGGAACAATTATATATATAAAAATATTGATTAATCTTTTAGCTATCATGTGGGCAGCTAATGTTCATAGCCACCGCATACATTCTTCCATTCTATATCGTCTAATTTATAAAAGAAGAAACGGGATAGTCCTTTGATTTGAAGAATCTGATGTAAAAAAACAAAATAAATTAAGTTTGTTAACCTTATTAGGGTGAGAATTTAATGAGTGGTTCCATCATTTTCCCTCGCTTCTTTCACCAAACAATTTATACTTATTGAAGGTAGACCTATCTCTGTGGGCTCCTTCATTATATCTTGTCTATGAGATTCTCTCTATTATTTTGTTTCTGAGAGTGACTCTTTTGTCATGGACCCAGATCAGCCTTGCAATTGATTGTGCTTTCCCCCCTCTCTCTCAAGAAAATAAAAAAAGTGGGAAACTGGGTTAGGTGAAAGGATAAAATCTAGGGTTTTTAACAATTGACCGAGCAAGAAGCTGTTTGGAGACCACATGATTCAGTCAAGCTGCTACAAAATCATACGTACTGATAAGATTGATTATAGCTTCTAGAGCTTAAACTTGCTTGTCTAATGATAAATATTTCCCAGAATAGATTTTTTCTTTTTTTTTTGAGTTAATGAATAAAGAAAGAACAGCCTAAATACGCTTGATTTGTTTTCCCTGTATTTACCAGAGGTGTGATCCGCAATTAGGCCTAGAGTCATTATCAATGGTGGCCAAATCTCTTGCTTCCCAAACAGACCTTGTACAGTGTGCATAGCGAAAATGAGTGCGTTGGTGAACTAAAACTGGAAGAATAATGTCAACTGCTTGCTTGTCAATCTTATCTTTTTCCTTGAACAAGAATCCTGATTCCAAAATAATTGAGTGTCCTGGACATAATCACAAGAAAGTAAAGGAATAGAAACCTATAATATTCTCACTAAGATAAGTATTGATCTTGTCTTGTCATCATGTACAGCCAAAACAGCATCAACAAAAGCAATTTTAGCATACATTGAAACAATAATTTCTTTGAGGCATGTTGAGGTTCATCTCGGTCAATATAATAATGGCTATGGAGAACAGAAAAATTCCCAACATATCATCCTAACAAATACAAGTAACACACCAGGCATCTCAAAAAAGCAAAGGGTAGCTTAGTGAGTGACCAGATATTAATATGGCCGGGCCGGCAGAGAACGTAAGGTGAAGAAGCTGACACCCTTTCCTTGTGTATAACAAAATAAATCTCATTTTTGGTTCTGCCCTTCTTGCAGGGCATCCTGGTTCTGCTATTTTTATCTGGAAGAAGGGTAGCTAGAACGGAAAAGGAGGGGGGGGATGCCTCCAGTGATATCATCCCTCTTCCAAACAGGGAAAAACAGTTCCGAGTTAATGTGCCTGAGGTTGAAAAGACCTTCGAAAATTCTCTGTCAAGCTTTATAAGAACCCAGAGGAACTATCAACATTGAAATGAAATATTCCTGACTTCCTGCTCAAGTACCTCAGGGGACAGGCAAAAATTACAGAAGACTTGGAATCCAACGATTATTCTGGGTGAACATTTTTGGCTGCATTACTTCAAGATTTATTTTACTCCACCTGGTCTTTCAGGCAACCAGATTGAGGATCTATTATGGTTTTCCACATGAGAGTTCTACCTTCAAGATTTTCAAACAATAGAGAGAGTACTTAACATAGGCATCGATAGGTCAACGAGAAGCAGGTCCATTTCCATTGAATGAAGTTCAAAGTGGACAGTAGCATGTGCTAATCCCACCTAAGCTTCAAACCTAGCTAGCAAAAAGAAACTGTGGAACGATAATCTCTACCAATATTTATTCCAAAACCTTATATTTGCTGGAAAAGCTTAAGCAAACACAAGTTCTAAACAATGATATTACGAAACATCTATGATATGAAAAAGGTCTTGTCTATTCCATGAACACAAAGGGTGTCTTAGAAGTTTATACGCATTCCGACTGGATACAGAAACTCAATTTAAGGACAGAAAGAAAGCTACTCCTGCAAAAATTAACAGCCTCACTCATTCTCAAGAACCCTTCATTTAAATTTGTAATCTTTCTAGTATTATTTCTATAATTATATAATCCTCCCATGTATACTTTATCTGCAAAATTCATGGTGGACAAACTCTATACATCATCTTTTCCTGATCTGTGAGAATGACTTTTCCAGCTGTAGCCCTCAGATTTTGCATCTTCATCATCCTCCATGCTATCACCTCCTGTAGTGGAGGTCCCTCCGGTGTTTACAGCTAGCTGAAGAGGACCTTGGGGGGAGCCAGACTGGGAACTGGTAGCCTTTGAGGAGTCACCATACTGATCTTGGGTCATCCACAAACCCCCCAAAACAACAACAGATTGGTTTGCAGGGGCAGCAGCTGTAGCTGGTGTCACTCTTCTTGTATGAAGTCGGTATTTCTGCAATGCCAAGAAAGTTCCATGAGAACTGAGAAAACTTCATATGACTCTTCCAATGAGATGAAGGAAAAGAAAATCGATTCAATGCATAAAGCATTTTCTTTTCTTTTACCCGTGCTTCTATAAATCATACACCATGGGAAGGAGACAGAATTGAAAACTCACTTGCAAATGACTCTTCACTTCATCATTAGTCAAGCCATCAACTTGCATAAGTTCTCTAATCTGCTTAGGAGTAGCGGCTGCAGAATGTCCAACAAATTCAAATTAAATGCTTAAGAAAAATGGATCAATGAGCAAAAACGCGATGCAATAAATGAAATTTTCTAATTTCAACTTCCAATAGATAAATCAAGTTCACACATTTTGTGATCTCTCGTCCCCATCCCCCATGTTTCTAGACAAAATTATGATTGCACCTAAAATTCTTATCCATGATTTTCATCTTTCAAGCCAAGCATATACTATCACTTCACATTCCATCTATCATTCTTCATCCAACAATATACATAATCCCACACTAACAAGATTCTCAAACCAAAAGACCTATATTCAAATCTACCATCATATACTAACCTTGAGAACCTCCAAGTTGCTGTAAAGCATTGACAAACCGGCGGTGCAGCTCTGGTGACCAGCATCTCCTCTGCTTCCTAGCAGTCTGCTGCTGGGATTGAGGTCCATTTCGTAAATTTGAATCTGAATTAGGGCCAGAAATAGTGGAGACTGATCTACTACAGCTGCTTCTTGAACCTGTCGAGTTGGATTCCTCTTTTAAGCTCTTAATCCCAGGAGTTGAAAGAGAAAGAGAAGGAACTGGCAATTTCTCCTCCTTGCTTGATAAACCAGAGCAGGCTTTAAATGGCATAAACGTTCGTGCTGCAGTCCTGCCTATACCAGCCTGGAATGCATCCTCGTTTCCATACTGATTTCCTTTCTTATTTGTCTAAAGAAAAAAAGAAAGAAAGAAACATATAAATAAATCAATTCCAACTTTTTTCTCTTCTTTTAAGACTCCAGTTAGAAACGAATCACATGAACTTCAATCGTGGTTATTATTGTTATACCTTAGATTCTAATTTGAGATTTTGTTTTGGATCAAACAAGTAATCAGTAGAGGGATGATCATCAGCATTCCATAATTGAACAGAACTCATCCAGTTTTTCTTGTCTTTAGAGTCTTTCTCCTCAATTAAACCATCATTTTCATGATGATCATCAATATTTTTCTTCAATGGAATGAATTCTTCTAATACTGGTTGTTGATTTTTTGACGCTCCACGTTGCATTAGCTCCTCCCTCAAAACTTGAATTGCTGCAACAAGAAAAAATAACAGTAAGAAAAATGAGCATCCCATAAATAAATAAATAACCATCGGTCAAAAATCATGAAAAACCAAAGACATTTTGAGATTTTTTCCATAGATAAAACTCTTGAAACTGAAAATCCAAAGCACCCCATTAATCAAAACCCACAAAAAAAAATAAAACCCATCAAATCCATTAAAACATGTTTCGAAAAGCTAACAGAACAAATCAGAAACGTTTAAAAAAATTGCACAAACCAACCATCATTCAAAAGGAGCATGCAAAGAGGTAACTCTCGTTTAAAAGCATCGATCTTTCTCTTTTCCTCTTCTAAATCTTTAATAAAACCATCCACTTTCAAAACCTTCACAGCAGAATCACCGATCACCGAAACCTCCTTGAGAAAATCGGCTATCGTTTTAGGCAAAAAAGGCAATGCTTTTGCTGTTGAAGGCCTGGCAAAATCCAAGCTCAATTCAGATGAAAGCGAACCCATTTTTTCTCTAAAAAAAAGATTAAAACTTGATGATGATGTTTTGATAAATCTCTGAAACTAATAAGAGAAGGAGGAGAGATGGAGAGATCTGCACATATATATATATAGAGAGAGAGAGAGAGAGGGGAGAAGAAGAAGTGTTGTTGTCTTGGATTCTGAAGGGTTATTTTGTCAAATACAGAGAGAAGACTAGAAGAAATGAAAAGAAAACCCCAAAGATTCTGTTTGTGCGTTTTTTGTGTTTAGCATTTTAAATTCACTCTCGTTTCTCCGCATATTTTATCTATTTATCTTATTTTATTTATTTCTAAAACTATTTTACCTCACCGAAACTCCCCTTTATTTGGTCCCCCAATTTTTCCATTTAATCCACTTTAGTGCTATCACTTTATCTGATGTTTCGGTGGAAGAACCCAGTGGTTGAGAAGATCAAGGGATTGAGGGGTATAGATACCAAGATTGATAGTAAAGGGACCAGATAAATAATACAAAGTAGAAACCCCCTAAAGCCCTTTCTTTTTCTCAAGACTTTTAATAAATTTAGATCTCTTAATTGCCTTTCATTTCATTCACTAATCAAACAGTTGATCATGTTTAAGCAAGCATGTTTTGTGAGAGATTCTCTGTTAATTTGCCTTTTCTTTTGGCTTAAGTTGTCAAGATCTGGACAGGGAAAGGGGGAGGGAATGGTTAATTATAATACATCGAATATACTATTTTTTTTTAAAGAAAAGAAAGGAAATTACAGTAAGTTTATTATTTTGTAACAAACTGATTTATTCTTCCTAAAATAGCCATGTCAAAGAGGCTGGTTCTTCTCCTCCAGAGCAAAATCACGTGCTCCGGTATGAGTTCTTATCTTGTTTTCCCGTTTCCTTTCTTAGAAAAATAACAGCAATATCTCTCTTCATTTCAAAATTATACATTGCTTCTCTAAAATTTATTTATTTTTCACTTAAAATTTAAATTTTGTAATATTTTTTATCATCTTAATCTACTGATATTAAATATAAATATATATTATTTTAATATATTTTTAAATAAAAAAACATCTTAAAATACAATAATTACCGACTAAACATAAATTTGTGAGCGTTTGGAAACGCGGTTATACCCGTCTTTTTAAAAAAATTAATTTTTTTTAAAAGCGATCCTATTTTTTCAAGAAGATTGTTTTGATGCGTTGATCTCAAAAATAAAATTTTAAAAACTAAAAAATATAATTTTAATATATTTTATACTTTAAAATAGAACCACAGCCAGACCCAAACAAGTCCATTAAAGTGCAAAAATCAACCATGAAACTTCTCGGCATCCTCGTGCAGGGAATTTTTTTTCCCCTGCGATTCCAGACGCATGGGCAGTTGGAACTACTGAATTGACAATTTAGTGCATGATAAAAATCTATTTTATAGAGCATGTAGCCCTCCGGTATAAGATTTAATAACGGATTGTCTTGCTTGCATGAAAAGTTAAATAAA
>Ga0307515_10006651_pt1 | contig 23041 bp, 3 predicted proteins | sample 17_EM_MG_FD_194513 | JGI IMG/M metagenome (GOLD analysis project Ga0307515, IMG submission 194513) | Populus trichocarpa ectomycorrhiza microbial communities from riparian zone in the Pacific Northwest, United States - 17_EM | ecosystem: Host-associated > Plants > Roots > Unclassified | place... | reverse complement strand
GGATATCTGTCTCCTGTTTTTCCTTTTCTGTTTCTTTTATAGAAGGATTTTCTCCTACTATAATTCTTTATACGTCGTCCCTGATATGTTTGACTTGCTCCTTACTTTCTCCTTCTAGCCTTAGATAGGCCTGGGTTAGGTTTTCTAGGACCTTTTATAGGAGTTGTTTTAAAGAAGGAGGGGGGAAGTATAAACTAGCCCTAGAGGACCTCATTTTTGCTAGGTTTCTTTTTGGATTTTGGCTATCTTTTTTAGGAGACGATGAGGGGTGGTTTCTTTTTCTTTGGTTCCTTGTATAAGCTGGAGATAACTTATCTACTTCTTTTACGTCTTTATCTTTCCTAGATGGGCATAGAGAAGATAGAGAAGAATAAGTAGAAGAGGTAGATAAGAATTCGTCATCGCTTATCTCTATAGGAGGCTTTGTTTTAGGCTTAGTAGCCTTTACCTTTGGCATTTCGTGTCTTGTAGCTTATAGCTTATAGGAGGGGTTCCTAGTTTTTATAGTAGATAATAACCTCCTTAGGTCTCTTATCTCCTAGCATAGAGGTAAAAAACTAAGTAAAAAGCCTTCCTAGTTTTTACTATCCTTTTATATCCTTTTTCCTTACTAACCCTACTAGAGAGCTTCTGGGGAAATTAGAGTAAAAGGTAGTAGAAAAATTAGGTAAAAAGACTATAGTAGTTATTTTCTTCTCTATTAGAAGTAGAAAAAACTACTAGAAAAAAGGACTTATTAGGCTTTTACTAGCAGAAAAGCCCAAAAAGGCAATTCTTCTCTTACTAAGGAAAATCTGACTAAAGGAGATATAGAAAAGTACTTACACCCCCTATTTTATTAGGCTTTTGCTTTATTAGAAGAAAAACCTAGGAAAAGTCTATATTTTGGTTTTAGTGTTCCTATCCTTGTCTTTGCTTAGAAGCTAGGACCACCCCTTTAAAAAAAATTCTCTTAGGGAAAGGGGGTAAAAGGGTAAGTAGATCCACCTCTAGCTCGCCAGGCAGTAGGAATTTGGTCTTGAAAGTTGGAAAATCGGTTGTTTTTGGTAGAAAGATGGGTATGCGTAAGTTTTAAGATGCGGCGCTACCTTTTGGTAAGGTTGCATGTGCGGTGAAGGTCTGCGTGCTAATTTATATATAACCCTTATATAAACTTATATACTATATTAATTTTTTAATTTTTTAATTAACTACTACTTAACACCTTTATTAATAATTAGCTAATATTAAGTTTAAGATCCTATAAAGATAAATCTAATACTATAAAAATTATTTTAATTAGCTTAGTAGTTGCTACTATATTTCTGTTACGGCTTATATAAATACCTCTAAACTAAAGCTTGTAGAATGCTGTATTATAAAGATGCTAAACTAAGGAGAAGGAAAAGGGGGTTGCTAGGACTAATGTAAACAAATATATAAAGTAAGCCGCTAAGGCGCTAGCTCTAGGTGAGCTAATTATAGGTCGGCAGAATATAGCAGAATTTAGCAGGTAATGTGCGATAGCGCCGTTACAATTTTAACCTAAACCTATTACTATTTAAAGCTTTATAAAAAACCTTTAAAGCCTTAACAAAAGCCTTAGTAAATATAATTATAATTATAAAGCTTTATTTCTTTAACCGCTAGCGTCTAACGCCAAGGCCATATAGATAGCTATATCGTAATAGCAGATATATAGAAGTATATATAATTGGCTAAGATCTATATTAATAATATTAGATACAACTCAGCAGTTAAAGAGATAGGAAGGCTCTATATAAATCTCTAGATATTATTACCGCTAAGTAAGCTATATATAAGGCTTTATATAGGAAGGCTCTATATAAAGCTCTATATAAAGCTCTACGTATAAAGGCTCTGCGTAGGATAGCTATAAGCTTTACAATATAGTGGAATTAAACAAGCGACTTAATTATAAATTTATAGAAATTAAGTGGTATAAATATATAGAAGCAAACCGCGCTTACAGTTAGTAATAGGTAATAAAATAGGTAGTAAGATATAGATAGTAAGTTATATAAGATATACGAGGGTAGTACTAATACTGCCTTCTAGGTAGCATTATTATATCTTAGCATAGTACTAGTAGTCAGTTATAATGGCTTTATATAGGGAGGCTTTATATAAAAGCCCTATAAAGCCTTCTTATATAGAGCCTTTTTACGTAAAGCTTTTCTATATAGAGCTTTATGTAGAGCCTTATAGAGGCTTTAGGGGTTTCTATATATAGTTTCGCGTAGGGCTTTGCGTAGAGCCTCCCTATATAAAGCCTTCCTATATAGAGCTTTATATAGAGCTTCGCGGAGGCTTTAGGGGGTTCTTATGTAAAGCTTCGCGTAGAGCTTCGCGCAAAGCCTCCTTATATAGAGCCTCCCTACACAAAGCCTTCCTATATAAAGCTTTATGTAGAGCTTTGTATAGAGCTTTATATAGAGCTTTATATAGCTGCTAAGCTATTTTTATAAACGCTTTAAGTATTATAGCGCTAATGAAAACTAGTAGAAACTAGTAGATTATAGCTAATAGATATTAGTAGATTATGGCAGACAGTTATAGATAGTTATAGACAGTTTTATATAGTTTTAAATAGTTGCCGTTATGTGACTAGAGGATTATATATAACGTTAAGCAGCGCCGCCCTTTATCTCCTTTCCTTTTTTTTAGCTTTAGATCCTTATTTATAAACTACTAATTATATAGGCTTACGCGTCCCTCTTACTATACTCGTGCCTTAATTAACTAAGTCGCTAATATTAAGTAGGTAAGTAAATTTATAGACTAGAGATTAAAGCTAAGCCTATTATATACTAAAGCTTTTAATTAAGCTAGCAGTATTTTTAAAAAGAGAGGAATTTACTTTTAAAGCTATATTTCCTATAATATTAAGGTAATATAGGTAATGGGGTTTTGACCACACCCTAGTTTTGACCGCACTAGCGTACCGCCAGCTATTTTAAGTAAAGTTTTATTATTTTGCCAAAATTAAAGCAATATATATATTTAAAAGGCGGTGTGTCGTGCTAAGGCTTACTTAGGCGTAATAGATATAACGTAGGTAAAGTTTTAATATTTAAAACGGTTATAACCTAGGGTGCGGTCAAAACCCTATTACTAGGTAGGGAATTAAAAAAATATTTCGTGGGGAATGCTAAGAAATATCACGATATTTTGATCGATACGAAATACCGTATTAATTGTAGATCGTTAATCGTATTAGGATAAGATTAGATTTTCGCCTACCCTGGGGTTTATACAGCGCTATAGTCCCTAAAGCATCTATATAAGCTTTTATAGTGTAGGAATTAAACAAGCGACTTAATTATAAATGTAGCTCTAGAGTCTCTATATATACACAAGGTAGGTTAGAAAAAGATAACAACAGTAGTCTATAATCGCCACTGTAGACAGCGCCACTTAGTTGGTAATAGGTAATAGAAATAGGTAATAAAAATAAGTAGTAAGATATATAATGGTAAGAAACAGGGTAGTAAGTTATAAGGTAGCGCAAGCTTTAGTACTAGTAGTTAGTTATAATCTACCTTCTTCGTCCTTCCCTTAACGCTCGGTATGTTAAACCCTAAGATAAATATTTACGCCTAAAATCGTGCATTACTCCTAGTTCTGTGCTTATTCTATTTTTAGTAATACCATCTTTAATAACCTAGCTGCTTAATATATAAAAATGTCTATTTAAAGCAAAGTCACGCCTTCTTCTAAATAGCAACATCAATATCTATTACAATTAGCCTTTTAGCTTTTCGCTTTAAAATAAGGCTTATTTAATAGAGAATTTGTTATTTATTTGTCCTATAGCCTTAATAATACTATGCCGTACGGCGTAGTGTTATCATCACGGTAAAATGTCTTACCCCTTAAAGGATCGCGAAGTTTCGCGTCGCGTCTTTCTATAGCTGTTAATAAGTAGTTTTTCCTAACAATTTTTCCCATAGGGTTTTTAATAGGTTTTAAATTAACGCTTTCCAACTTCCTCTCTTTCTCCTTTCTACTACGTCGTCGCCATTAATAGCCTTTAGTATTACCTAGGTTCTAAGTTACCTAAATAGTCTTTTAACAATACCTTATGGGCGTAAAGAGAAGATATATATTCCTATATTTATATTAGCTATTAGGCGCAGGCCTTATACCACTAGGCTCTAACAGTACGCGTTATTTAGGGCAATGAGTATATAATTATCTACTACTGCTTGTAATAGTAGAGAACCTACTATATAAGCAGGCTGAGGCGAGATTACCCTCTCCTTAGGCCTACACCCCCTAATATAATACAATATATTATTTAGAATATATCTTTACGAGCGAGTAAATAAATAGTTATATATCGTCTTAAGTAATATATTAGGGCCTACTGTATTACGGCTAAAGTTTTCTAAATAGTTAAGATGGATAGATATATAGCAATGTTATTTTATCTTTAGTAGAGTACTCGTAGCTTTAAAACCGCATTAAGTAGCACTGCTAGTAGAGCATTAAGCTATCCTATTTATATTTTGTGCCTACCTACTTCTATCCTCTTAAAGTTATTTTATACCACTCCTCTATACTATAGGAAGGGTTAACTAATATCTATATCCCTAGGTTATATATCTAATCTAGCGCTAAGAATTCCACCGCTAATACTAACTATAAGGCTAAAGCGGATCGACGTAAACTTAGATATTATTTAAGCTACAGCTATAGTGGCGGACTTAAGCTTATTAACCCCGCTAGGAGGCAGGCAAGGACACCGTTATAGTCGCCAATACGACTAAATGTATAGAGATAGCGATTCGAGCTATATTAGGGGGCGTTATCATCCTTATAGTATATCTTATGTAGCGGTAAGCTTAATAGGGAAGGCGCATATCTATACTACGGCGTAGTCTCCCGCTTAAAGGCGGCTGCGGTTTATAGCTAATAATATGTATTAGCGTTAGAGATCGAAATATCGTTATCGCTATAAAGAGAGTAGTAAGTTAAGCGAAATATAGCTAAAGAAGCCGCCCTACTATAAGGACAGCCCTAACGTAGAGGGGTTAACTCGGCTCTATGCCTTAACTATATAATATAGCGGTCTAAGTAATAGAAGCCAGTATAAATACGGAACTGTTAAACTGCGTAAGCACACTTATAAGTAATATGTAACAGTAATTAAAGGGGTTTAGTACTAGATATCGCCACTATAAGTAGGGAGGATGGCTGACCCGCTCCGGCCACACCCTTATAAGGTAGCGAATTTATAAGAGTGAGTTAGTTAATGGGAGGCTTATAGTAGCTAAGGTTAAGTTAGATTGTAAGGCTATAGGGCTAAGATCGGCCCTTTTACTGAGTCTTTATATAGCTATATGCCTAATAGCTATAAGCCTAGCTTACTAAATAACATAAGTAAATTACATAGGCGATGATTATATTAGACGTGTAGGGTTGTTTCGCACTAGCCAGGATTAGAAACCGCTTTAATTAGAAGTATTAACTAGGGTAGTAATTATATATAAATTTGCGCGCCATAGTAGATATAAGGCTAATAATAACTTTCTAGCATTGTAGTAAGTCTCTAAGACTTAGATAAGACTATTTATAAGTATTATAAAGTACTAAAAGCTTAACAGCAGTGCTCTAGAGAAAGAATATTATTATACTCTAAATTAAGGCTCTCTGCGCATTAGGCGTGAAGGCAATAATATAAACGTAATTTTTTAGTAGGAGAGGTTTTAAATATATAAAAGTAGCTGCAGCACACGACTTATATAGAATTATAGTAAATCTTAGCGTGTGTGTAGGATTATAGTCGCTTAAAGTTAAAGTACCCCTTATATTTTGCGGTATAGTAGGTTTTATATAACCTAAAGACGGACCTTAGAGACCTTCTAGAGTTAGCTTTAATTAATAGAGTTCTTACTCTTAATCGTACTATTTAATAATAGGGAATTTGCTAAGGGAATAGACGAGTAGGCCGGAGATACTATTAAACTAGGTAACGTCCCCTACTGCGTAGTATAACGGCTTGTATAAATACCTCTAAACTAAAGCTTATAGAATACTATCTTATAAAGATACTAAGCTAAGGAGAAGGAAAAGGGGTTGCTAGGACCGATGTAAATAAATATATAGAATAAGCCGCTAAGGCGCTAGCTTTGGGCGAGCCAATTATAGGTTAGCAGAATTTAGTAGAGTTTGGCAGATAATATATAATAGCGCCGTTATAATACCTAAGCCACTAGCTTAACTAATAGTCCTAAAAGCTAATAAAGTGCCTTATCCGCTAGACAATATACTACAAATACCTATAACGCCAGTGTTACTAAAGGCTCTTACGTTATTACATAATCTAATTAACTAGGACACTTCTACGCTTAATAAATAAAGTAAATAGCGCCTATAAAGGCATATATAGAAGCTCGTAAGTACCACCTAAATATCCTTTACTAAATGTTCCCTCCTTTAAGATTAAAATTAATTCTTATATAAGATAAACAACGAAGCTAAAGTTTGCTAATTAACCTAATAAGTGGTCCTAGGTAAGGTAAAGGTAAGAATCCTATACTAGAGGCGGATATGCTAGACTTAGAGCCTATAATAATATAGATAACTAAAATGCTAATGTTAATACTAGAGCTAGAGCTAGAGCTAAAGCCCTAGAGAGCCCTAGTAGCACGGATATATTAGGATAGTATTATTAAAGTATAGGTACCTTATACTAGAAGTTATATAGATTATATAGGAATTTTAGAGGCGTGTAACGGAACCTTATAGCAGGTACTACAATAGGCTCATTATTAGGCTAGGTGTGTAGGTAATGTGAATTAAAGTTAACAACGTAATAATAATTGGTGGAGTGGTTACCTAATAGATTAACTCTAATTATATTCTAAGAATCACTATAAGGAAAGAACTATTTAGAGTAGGGACTATAGTCCTTTAAATACACCATACTCCTAGGAAACCCTCCTTATACGTAAGGTATGTATACTCTATCTGCTCTATTATAGATTATATTACGTAACTTAGTTACTATTCCTTATTACATAGTTTTACCGGCTCTATTTTAGACCGTGCCTATATTAACTAACTAGCTTCTTTTAACTCTTCTCTAAGTAGTTATAATATTGTACTTAAAGCGTCCGTAATACTATCTCCCTCCTCTTTATCTTTATCTTTAAAGATCTCAAATATCTCTAAGTTATTTATTAGAGGTGTAATATCCGTTTAATTAATTTAGTTAATATTATTACTTATTATACCTAAAGCAATTTCTTTTTTTCCCACTGTTTAGCGTGCTCGTACTATTACTGCTATACTATTACTAGGTGAAATAATACTATCGCTATGTTCTTATTATGCGAAAAAGGGGTTAGTTTATATTACGTTAGCGAGTCCTTTATCTTAGCAACCCTCTTTATATTTAGAGTGTACTAAAGTAAATATTTATTTATCCTATAACGTTTACTCTATTTCTAATACTAAGTATATATATTTTATTCCTCTTAATAGACGCCTAATACCCTAATTAATTTATATTAGGGTTTTATATTTAATCTGCTACTATAAAGCTTAATAGTAAGCTCTTAAGTGCTCTTAATAAGTTACGCTAATTGTAGGAGGCGGAATAAGAGGCTGCGGCTGCTTAACAGCGTGCCCTTAAAACTCGTCTCCTAGCCTTTACTTATCTTTTACGCCTTAAATAGGTATATAAGAAGGTGCGTTTTAAGGAGTAGATGTTTATAAAATAAGGCCTATAGGAACTTAGTAATAAAAGGACGGACTCCCTTATAAAGGAAATAAATCTAAGTAGCTCGGTAGCTGTTCCTCCTAGGTCCCCCTTAAGTGACTTATTTTTTAACCCTTTTTTATTAATATTACCTAACCTAATTTCTTCTAATACTCCTATACCTTTTCTATAGCGTTCTTTAGATTTTTTAGTAGCTCCTAGGTAGTCTTATTATAGCCTATCTACTTAACCTTATACTATATTTTATTATTAACGTCCTTATAACTAATAATCTTTAAAACTTACTATTTATCCTCTTTTTGTCCTCTATATATATCTGCCTTATAGACCAGTGGCTTAATATTCCTATATACTGGCTTTAGTATTATAATATACTGTATAGAGTAGATTTTTATTTTAGCTAGTAGGTTTAACTTAAATATAACTGGTAAAATCTTCTTTATAATTTTAAAAGGTCCTAGTCTAATATAGTCTAATTTCTTATATAGTCGTTAACTCTTAAAAATTTTGTATAGTAGCTATACTTTATCTCCCTCCTTAAGATCTGGTCCCTTAGATCTCTTAGCGTTATAGTACTTTTTTATTCTTTACTATACTACTTTAGCTGTTTCTATAAGGTTCTTATAAAGGTTTTTTAATATCTTTATTTTTTACTTAGCTATACTACTTATCTTCTTTACTTAATATAGTAATAATAATATTCTTGGCTTGTACCTATAATTCGCTTTAAATAGTAACGTACCTATTCCTTCTTATAGTGTTGCGTTATATATAAACTATATAACTGGTAATAATAATACCTAATTATTCTGTACGTAATTAATATAGTGCCTTAGATACTGCTCTAGTGTCTAATTTAGTCTTTCCGTTTAACCGTCTGTCTGCAGATAATATATAGTAAAAGTTGCTGCTTTAACTCCTTATTCCGCTAAGAATATTTTCTAAAATATTACTATAAATCTTAGATTTCTATCCGATATAATTTTACTTAGTGCTTTATATCTTATAAACACTTTCTTAATATAGATTCTAGCAATATCTTCTACTAATATTTCTTCTATACACGCTATAAAGTATCCCTATTTTATAAGTTTATCCACTATTACTAAGATTACGCTATAATCTTATCCGGTAATAGGATCTCTTAACTTTAGCAACTTTATAATAAAGTCCTATAATATAACCTCCTATAGTCTCTTTAGTATTTTAATAGGTTATAGCCCTTTATACGGCTTATGCTTTATTAGTTTATTCCTTTAGTAATTTAGACATTTTTTTATAACCTTCTGTGCTAGGTTTTAGATTTTATTAATAATATACTTCTTTTAGGGTCTTAATACTAAGCCCGTGGTTCTATTATATCCTTAAGTTAGTCCTTTATAGAAATCTTTTATAAAGTATTCTGCTATACTTCTTAGGATATACTTTACTTCTCTATATTTATATAATATTTCTTCTCCTAAATGTTCTAACTATTCTTTTAGCTATACTTTAAAGATCCTTTATGCCTAAAAGCTTTCTAGTGACTTATAAACTCTATCTAGTTTTTCTTAAGTTACTATAATCTTTAGATAATTATACCTAATTAATCTATCTATACCTTTTTACAGTAAAGCCCCTAATAGCTTTTTATTATTTTATAGTTTAGCCTTTTAACTTAAAGCGTCTACTCTTATATTGTCTATACCTTTAGTATACTAAATTTTAAAATAGTATTCTATAAGTATCTCTGCCTATCTAACCTATCTTTAGTTAAGTTCCTTTATTATTAGGAATCCTATTAAGTTCTTATAATCTATCTTAACTATAAATGGTTTCTCTATACCTTATAAAAACGCTTTTTATTTTTTTAGTACTATAACTATACCTAATAACCCCTTATTATAGATGTTATAGTTTAACTCTGGTAGTATTATCTTCTAACTATAGTATACTACTAGGTGCTATCCGTTTAGATACCTTTATATAAAGTATACCTCTAGTATAAAGTCTAATATATCTATTTCTATAACCGTTTCTAGTCCTAGTTAGTAGATCTTAAGAACTAGCTCTTAGGTAAATAATTTTTTAACTTTTTTAAACAGTTCTTATTATTCCTTTCCCTATACCTATAGTTTTTCTTTCTTTATTAATTGCGTAAATGGCTTAATATCCTTTAACTATTACGCTATAAACCTTCTGTAGTAATTATAAAACCCTAAGAACAATCTTAACTATATAACGTTTTCTAGTTCTTACCAATTTACTATAGCCTCGATCTTTTTTAGATCTATACTAAGTTAGCCTAATTTAATAATAAATCTAATAAAATTAGTCTTTCTTATAAAGAACTCGCATTTTTTAATTGCTACTAGCATCTGTTTTTTATAGTCTCTTTAAGACCTATTTAATGTGTTCTCCGTGTTCTTCCTTAGTTATTAAGTAGATAATAATATTATTAAGGTATACTATAATAAATTCATCTAAGTATTCCCCTAATATATTATTAATATACTTTTAAAACGTTACTAGTGCGTTTATAAGCCTAAATTATATAACTAATGGTTTATATAGTCCTTCCTTTAACCTAAAGGCAGCTTTTTATTTATTGCCTTCCTTAATTCTAATTTAATAGTACGCCTATCTTAAATCTATCTTTATAAAGATTTACGCATTGCCTATTCTATCTTAGATTTCGCTAATTAAGGGTAAAGGATACCTATTCTTTTTAGTAATGCTGTTTAACTATCTATAGTTAATATATAGCCTTAGTTTGCTATTTTTCTTTAATATAAATAGTACTGTATAACCTACTAATAACTGTAATAGTCTAATATATCCCTTTTATAAGTTTTCCTAAATAAACTCTTTTAATACTCTACCTTCTTCTTTAATAAGCTTATAGATTAGAAAAAACCTTAGACTTATTTCTAGTTCTAATTCTATTTTATAGTCCTATACTATATACTCTAATAGCTTTTTACTTTCCGGTAACTATAGTTTCTTACTATACTTGTAGTATCTCCTTAGTATATAGCTTAGCCCTTTCTCTATTTCTTTATAGGTTGCCCCTACTTAGTACTATACCATCTTAGCTTATTATTACGTCTTATATTATTAAGTATCCCTAATATTAACCCAACCTATAATCCAATCGATCTTTAAATTGTATTTCTATAACTAAGGCATTCTTAATACTGCCTTATTATTTCATAATAGTAATATATTTAAAGACATCTTAATTTATCTCCCTTTAATGGTTAACTAAATAGGTCCTATTTTAAGATTAATAATACTTCCTCTATAGGCTATTGGATCTCCTAAAATTATTACTAATAGGTAAAGATATTTCTTTTTCCTATATAGTAACCCTATTTTTTTTAACTGCTACTAGTAAGATATAGTTCCTTATTACTCTACTATCTATTAATGCCTTAAACTATTAATTTTACTATTTAACTTATAAATTTAGGTGTTGTCCTTAAATTCCTTTAAGGGTTTAAGGCTCTATTATTAGTTCCCTCTAGTTTTATAGGCCTCTACTTTTCCTAATTATTGGCTGCTTAATCCTATTTATACTTAGTCCACTTTTAGCTAATACTTAGTCCACTTTTTGTCTTTAATATACTATAGATAGGTATTTTTTGGATATTTCTACTACTGTTATCTATCTAGGTATTCTTCCGTAAGGAATCTTCCTGGCTAAAGTATTAAGTCCCTTTATTTTTAAACTTCTACTAGATGCCAACTATATATATACTTAGCGTTTTAATATTTTATCTTATCTATTAACCAATGCATTCTTACTGGGTATTTTTAGTTTTTATCTTTGGATGCTCTATATATGTTATACGTATTATCCATATATACGATCTATACTAATATATAATATACTTAGTGTCTTAGGTTAACTCTTAGCTTACCTTTATCTTTAAGTTTAAACCTTTTTTGTGTTAATCTAAGCGTTGCAACTTTATTCGCAGGTACTAAGATTTATCTTTCACTTCTCTAGTCCTCTAATTGCTCCTTTAGATCTTTTAACGTTATAATTAAGGCTCCTTTAATATAAGTTATAGCCTTTTCTATAATTAGGTAGTTTTAAACAACTTTCTTATCTAACTATATGTAGAAATCTTCCTACTTATCGTTATATTGTTGTCTATACCACTTTTAGTATAACCCCTTAAGTATATACGGTTTATCTATAAGGAAGTATCTTCTTATTACTGCGTTATAATAACCTTTTATATGTCGTTCTTCGAACCTAGTTAAAATCTCTAAATCCTCTTCTTATTTTAGTTTAGTAAGCCACTTAGCTCTTAGTATACCTATTCTTAGCCTATTAGTAATTCTTTATATAGGTGCTCTATCCCTTATATATCCTAGTATACTAAATCTCTTATCTAGTTCTGTTCTTACTATAAGGTAATTCTTACTCTAAATTCCTCTATAGTTTCTTTTTTGTTACGTCTTATAAGTAGATCCTTAAAGTCTTCTTACTTCTTAATCTTGTTAATAGTCCTTATTTGGGTATTAAAGTCTTAGTCCTATAGAATTCTTAATCCTAAGCTTGCTTCTATCTTAAGCTTTACTCCTATCTTAGTCTAACTAGGCTTAAGTGTCCTTATCTCTTTCTAAGAGTCTTAAATTACGTTTATCTTATCTTAAGAATTTTCTTCTTATAGGAATCTCTATCCTAAGCTTATTTATATATTCCTAAACTAAGCTACTGCCCTACTTTATTGGTTTTCGTCTGTTATAGGTCCTTAGGTATACCTTATCTTATCTTAAAAATCTTAGTTATTTTTTATCTTATCTTAAGAATCTTAAGCCTTTAGCCTTTTGCCTTTATTAAGTAATAAATTAGTATTAGCAGTTATCTGCTTGCTTAATCTCTATAAAATACTCTTCCTTTTATTTTATAAAGCGATGGATGCCGTATCTAATGGTGTTATAACTCCTATTACTAAACCTTGCTTTATAGCGGTCTTAGTCTCTAATTTTAATATAACTTTTTTAAGGTTTATATATTTTTAGTAAACTGCCTTTATTTCCTTATTGTCTATAAATATTTTGCCTACGTTAAACTTATCATCCTTAATGTCCAATCTACGTGATAGTTTGTTAGTTCCTTTATACTTTATAGATTTTAGCTCTTATAGCTAATAGCTTACGCCATACTTAGCGTCTTTATGAATTTGGCATGCGTTATTATAATAAAACGTAAAACTTTTAATTAAACACTCTTTTATTCCTCGCAGTATACTATTATCCCTTTATATATATATGTCTTCTACTAGTTTAGTTCCCTTTATTATATAGTAATTCTAACTATCTTTATAATCCCTTATAAAATAACCTAGTTTTTTATAATTTATATAAGCTTTATCTCTAAACTACTAGCTTTGCTATAGAGTCCGCCTAAATATCTTCTGCTACTAAGATCCCTAGTTTAGCCTTTACTCCTTAGTCCTATAATTACTAGATCCTTAACCTTTAGGTTTTTATAGTTTTTTACTCCATCTCTTATAGGCTTCTTTAGTACTACTTAGGTCTATTAGCTTTGCGCTATACTATAATTTCTAACTTAGCTTTAGTTGTTATATGCTTTACGTCTTATATAATTATAGAACTATATCCTAGCCTCTCTTAGCCTGTTCCCTTTAGTAGATCTAATTATTAATCTTAATCGCTTAATCTATTAAATCCCTTAGGGTATCCATATCTTCTATTAGGATAATTATATCCTAGACTTTAGCCTTAAGTCCCTATTTATACTATGCTATAAGCGCCTTATTATTCCACTTAACTTATATAGCTAGCGTTTAAAACTATATTATGTACTTAATTACTAAGGTTTATTACATAATGTCTTAAAGTTTTCTTTCCGCTATAGTTACTGCCTTTAGGTCTTTAAATATTTATATAAGTTACTCTATAAATCCCTCCTAACTTAAGAATATAAACCGTACCTCTTAGTTAGTGGTTGTTATTCTATTCGCCTATATTTCCGTAAAGTAAGGCTTAAACTACTTAAGTGCCCTTTCTAATAGGAATAGTCCTGCATAAGCTATTTAATCTATAGGTGTTAGTAGTTTTATTTCTTCTTATATAACCTTAAAGTATATTTATATAAGGAATCCCTTAAGCTTTAACCTCTCTCCTAAGAATTTCTTAATTAAAGGTAACTTAATCTTTACTACTCCTATCCCATTAATCCTTTATTTAAGTGTTATATTATTCTCTATTAACTAGTTAACTATCTCTTATAGTTATCCGACCGTTATAGGTTGCTATAAGTTAGTATCTGTTATACTAGTATTACCTTCTAACCTTAAAGTAGTTGCCGCTATTAATGGCGTTATAGTGGCTGCTTTTAGTGGCATATTGTTTAACTTTTTATATTTAATACTATAACTAAGTAGTAATTGTGTAACGGAACCTTATAGTAGGTACTATAATAGGCTCGTTATTAGGCTAAGTGTATAGGTAATGCAAATTAAAGTTAACAACGTAATAATAACTAGTGGAGTAGTTACCTAATAGATTAACTTTAATTATATTCTAAGAATTACTACAAGGAAAGAACTATCTACAGTAGGGACTGTGGTCCTTTAAATACACAACCGTACTTTTATAAAACCCTCCTTATATATAAGGTACGTGTACTCTATCTATTCTATTGCAGATTATATAGATTGCACAGATTATATAGATTATATTATGTGACTTAGTTACCATTCCTCGTTATATAGTTCTACCGGCTCCATCCTAGACCGTGCCTATATTAACTAACTAGCTTCTTCCGACTTTTCTCTAAATAGTCGTAATATTGTACTTAAAGCGTCCGTAATAAGGCGTGTCTAGCAGTTACTAGCTTTTATTAGTTATAGTTATTAAAGCGGATTTTATATATTCCGAGCGTCTATAGAGGGGAAAGGTTCCGTAATACTACGGCCCTAATAGCTATAGGAAGTTAGTAATGGCCTTATTAGTAGCGTGCGGGTAATAAGCTAAGTGTACTTATAAGAGAAGGGTTAATAGGACTATAAAGTGCACTTAAAGCGGCCTAATCTAACGTACTAGCTTGTTATATAATTAATAAAATTTAACTATACCCTCTTGCCCTTGTTTAAAAACGCGCTATTAATATATATTAACTAGTGAGGTTTTCTAGGCAGCTACTAATGCACGTAGTAATTATATCTCTAAAATCTAGTGACCTGTAGACACTTAATATATAATATATCCTAGCTAACTAATATAGGTGCCCTATATTATTAGCGTTAAGAGCTAGCTAGGGGCGTGCTATTAAAGCCCATACTCTTATGTATAAGATGGCTAACTTAGCTTATCTAATATCTATCCCCGAGTATAGAGACGCATCTTAACTTAAGTAAAATATATACCTACGTCGATAACCCCTATTTATACTCTAAATGTAACTAGAACTATACCTTCCCTAAACGATTATATAATTACTACTAGGATAGCAGTGTGGCGACTGGCCCTTACAATAATCCTATACTAGCTAAAGGGGTAAATAGATAAACGATTACCTTTAGCAGTTCCAAGAAGCCTAGAAAATGCCCGCTCTATACTTATTATATAGCCCCGTCCTCCTAATTTATTATCACCTTACTAATCTATGGGTAAGAAATACAAATAAGCTAAGAACTAAAACTATAATAGTTGTCTTAAGGAGGGGATAAGCGAAGGGATAGGTTCTACTATAGAAGTTAATAGCTAAACGGCGTTAGTATATAACAGTTAAGGGAGATTAACAAGTAGTACACCTTTAAGAATATTATCTGCACTTATAAACCTGCCTTACCAGCACCCTATAATAATATCGCCTATTAGTCCTAGACTTTTCGTCTTAGGAAACTTAGATTATTTAAATAAATTAATAATTTCTATCTCTTTAAGCCCGAGCTTAAAGTATAGAGGTTTACCTATTTAGATTTTGTATAGGGTAAAGCTAAGGGCAAATAGGTCTACCTAAGTTGATTTTAGGTCGGCTCTAGGATATTTATAGCTCGTAATTACTATAATAGATAGCTTAGAGCTATCTAATAAGGAGCTACTAAAGTTAAGGAGCTTTACGTGTAGGCTATTATCTAAGGAAATGTTACCGCACGTTAGATCTGTATAAATGACATTTATTAAATAAATAAAGGCAAGCGCACTAGTAACTTATTAAGCCCATTAAAGGCGTTACTTAGTATAAATCTTATAGGTTTAGATATATTGGCGAAGTCCATTCTTGCTTATATATTCTAGCCGGATGTTAGATTTAAAGGTATTATAAAACTTTAGTAGACCTTTATGCCTGCTATATTACTAGAACCGCTTATAAATCTATCTCTTAACTTTAATAGCGGGCTCTTCTTTTACTTTGTAAGGATATTTAACAATAGTATTAGAGGAGGAGTTTAGGTATACTATACTCGTAAGTTTAGAGCTAAGGTAGTTCGTTATATTAAACCCAGTTAGGAATCTAATAGCGGTTATCTTTTAGTTACGCGGTAGAGGAGTAGGGGCGGTTTTAAGTTAATATAACTCGTACAGCTTATATAAGCAGATATTTATTACTAGAGGGTATAATTCTTCTATAGAAGGGTTAAGAGAGGGATATTATCACTAAAACCGTGCTAGGGAATATAGTTGTAGCGGCGAAGTAGCTTAAAGAAGGTAGTAAGGCTCGTTAGTCTATAACGGGGAGGCGCGATTATAGAATAAGGTAGATGGTAGTAAGCTTAAAGACAGGGCGGATATAGTTAGGAGACGATATAGTCTATTAAATGCTGTAAGTAGTTCGTTATAGCTAATACGGTCTACTATAAGTCGCGCCTTAAGAAGTCGCAGATTAAACGCATTATTAGAGATACTTAGAGGCGGCGGCGGAGGTGGCTCTAGGCTTTAGCTTTATATCTATGCGGTTAAAGGATAAAAGGCTTTACTAAGGCTCTATTAACACTGCCTTAAAACTTAAGGTGGTATACTAAACAGCCTATAGCATTCTTTAAGCTTAATAGCGTTAGGCTAGGTGTCCTTACTATTCTAAACCGCGTAGGGCTTAGCCTTAAGGTTATAAGAAATACCAGTTATATATACTATAAGCTATAGGCGTAAGCTATAGGTTAACCTCGGCTTACTTACGCATATTTAGTTATAGGGGTGGCAACCTTATATAAATTTGCGTGCGATAGTAGACACTAGGCTAATAATAGCTTACCACGTTATTTTTAGGCTCTCCTGTTTAGGTAATACTCTCTCTATATATTTTAAGTGTTTAGAGCTTATATGTAGTCCTATAGTAAAGGAATACTATTTTACGCGATAAGAACGATCTCCGTAACTTAAGCATAATAGTAATAATATAATTATAATTTTTAGGTAGGAGAGGTCTTTAACGTTTATAAATAGCTATATTATAAAGTATATGTAGAAATGTAGCAAATATTAATATATATAAAGAGATTAAGTTACTAAAAGTTAAAGTACCCCTTATATGTCCCGGCTCGGTATATATCTCGCTTTATAGTAGGGGACGTTAATAAGTATAATATTAGTAAGATTAGGGGCCAGTTTACTAGGTTTAAGGCAATTTGTTAATATAAATTATAGCTACTAAAGTAGATCCCTATTAAGCCTATATAGACTACGCCTTATATATATATAGGAAGAAAACTCCGTCTAAGAAAACCCCATATTCTATCTCTCCGCTATTAAGCCCTACCTATATAGTACCTACGGGTTACCTATCCTCTATATTCTTACCTTTAGTCTCTTTAGGGACCGCTACTACCTATAGACGCGCTAGTATTTTAAATTTTTGCTCTACTACTATAATGCTCTTAAGGGGCGCCTATTGCTATCCGCCTCCTTACCTTCTACCACTATTCTTCTTAGCTAGAAGGGATATAAATAAGGGCTGATTAAGACGCCTTTTAGTATTAGGGGCCTTCGCAGCCTTTTAAAAGGCGCTAATTTAGTAAGTATTCCCTTTAACAAGTTCTTTTCAGCCGTACTAGGGCTAAAGTCTAATAATGTCTTTTAGGCTGGTAAATAACGACGCTACTATATAAATGGTTAGCTTTATATATAGGAGGATAAGAAAGTATATTACTACTTCTTCTATAAGAGGAGGCTAGGAGGTACGTAGCATAGAAGTATATATATAGTATTTACCTTGCCTATAAATAAAAAAATATATATTCGCACCGTACTACGTACTAATTTTATAGGCTTTTTAAAGGAAATTATTCTAACGTTTACAGAACGATTCCTAAACTACTCTTTTCTTTTTATCTACTATAATTTTTGGGGTTAATGCTAGGATTAGGCACTTACTTTTTTATAAAATTTTACCTACCTGGCCTAGGATAGCTTTATACCCTATACCTAGGTATAAGCTAAGGCAACTAGATACTACTGCCCTTAGGAAATTACAGGTATTATCTCTTACACTTCGCTGCCTTTAGATTTAGCTTATAATGTCTTTAATGCTATATTAAGTAATACTATATTTAAGTTCTACTCCGCGCCGCGTAAAGGTAAAAAAATGTAACTTATAATAAACGTTACCACATAGTATGCAGCTGTAGTAGTGGGCGGCTTTACGCTTTTGCTGCTTTACTACATAATCTCTTATATTATACGTTTTCTCTATACCTTATCTACCTTCTTCCTTTTAAAATATCTTGTTTATCCTTATATTTAGCGAGGAAATACTATACCTAGGAGGCTAACCCGAATTTTTCTTATAAGCGTTACCTTATACGTTATTGCCAACGTTTTATATATAACTATTAGAGTTAAATCCTTTACTTAGATTGGAATACGCATTAGTATAATATCCCTTACTAATATAATCCCGGTTATAGCGGGATTGCTTAGTATAGTTATTAATTACCTTAGCATTTCCGTGTAAACGTAATATAAAATCTATATATATATAGGAATAGTTACTTTTCTGTAAGGGTTAGTCTATACAGTTACTCTATTTATAAATTAATAACTATTTATACTTAATATATCGGGAATTTAGGGGCTTATTATATATTTAGCCTACCTTTAAACTATTACCTAAAAGCAAATTAACTTTTAACGCTAGGGAGGCTTATTATTAACATTAATATACCTTCTTTCTACTTATTTTATTTAGAGGGCTATTTATAAATTCTTCTTTTAGTTCTATACGCTTCTTTCTAAGATCTTTATCTTCGCTCTTTAGCTTTATATTAAGGGGAACCAGATAGTAGAATTATATCTACTTATTAGGGTATTTATATGGGCTTCCTTTATAGCCTTAAAATAGATCTTCTGCTTATACTAGAACTTTTCTTAAAATAGATTTTAAACTAAAGCAGAAGTAATATAAGAAAGTAAAGCCCTTTATATCTTAGTTTATATACCTAGACCCTAGAAAGTAAAAGCTAGCTAATATATTTATCTTTCTATTCCTAAAGCTAGCTTCTAGTCTATCTTCCAACGTTACCCTTTTATAATATTAGGCTAGGATAGTAACTTAGATTAATTAAAGATATATTTACTTATTAAACCCTAGTAAGGGTTTACTAGAAAGCTTATAAGTTATATAAATACTTTAATATTAGTATTTGTTAACGGGCTATATAGGATTAGATATAATTTTAGCAATTTTAGAACAGTATTAATATTTATAACTGGTATTAAAGTTACTAGCTACCTAGTATACATTAATAAGCTTATTTAAGGCTATAGACGTTATAAAGTTAAAATAAGGCGGATAGTACTTATATAGGAGCTGGATATAGATAGTATATTTACTTTAGGTTAGACTAGATTAAGTGCTAATACTATTAAACTAGGTTAGTAATTATGGGTGAAACCATTTATGGATTAATTACTAATAGATAATACTAAGGAATACGTAAGTAGCACTCCGTATATATAAGAGTAAAACTAAATAAGTTAATAGAATATTAAGGTTAAGATATATCTTAAATAGAGGAACCTAAAAAAGAATATAGTAAGAGAATTAAGGCGATATAAGGGAGGCTAGATATTGCAAATATTCTGCAAAAGAAGTTAGCAGTACTTAATAGAAAAACGGTAATATTAGGTAGTAAGTCTATATTAAGTCTATGCTAAAGCTGCTAATTTTATGTCTAGTTAGTACAAAAATAGATATTTGGGATAAAATTCGGGATTACGTTTCTTATAACCTTTATTAAGATTTACACCTAGTCGACTTAAAATTTTAGCCTCTAAATAGCCGTTTAAAACAACTCGATTTCTCTTATAAAGGGCTCCCTAAATAAATTAGTAGTAAGTACTATAGAGTTTTAGTAGACAGATATAAAGAAATAGGGATTATATAGCAAGTACTTAAAGGATTTCTTTATTAGGCTTTTATAACTATTATCTTTGTTTTTATAGAAATAGCTATAGTATTTATAGCTTAGATAAGAGAAATTGGGTAAAAATAGCGTCCGTTCTAAAATATACCGCTACTGTGTCTATATACTATTATATAAGTAGAAATCTATAAACGCTCTAGAAAATAAGAATCCTAACAAATAATTTACATTCTACTTAAAATATGTTAAAATAAGCGAAATAACTACTATATTCGTGCTATATATAGCGAAACGTAACACCTTTCTAGCTAGCAATTATCTAAAAGTACCTAGGTATTAATACCAACACTAACATACCTAAGGATAGCGCTACTATAACTAAGCAAAGGAGGGATTAGAATGATTTAACTTACCTATCTCACCTATCTTATCTACCTTATCTACCTTATTCACCTCATCCATCCGGTTTAATTACTTTATCTACTTAGTTACCTGCTTAGGCAACCCTTAAAAAGAGACGCCCTCTAGAATAAAACGCCTTCTACTGTTATATAATATAAGTAGGTTACAGGTAGGTTATATATTACCTTTATTAGTAGATCTTAATAAATAATATATTATACTAATGCCTTTATTAGTGGAGTATAATAGATTATATAAATAACAGTCTCTAAATTCACTCTATAAATGTAATTTAAGAAGCATTCTATAAAGATTACACCTAAGCCTTTATCTTAGTGATATCCGCCTATAAACTTTCTACTTATATACACAACTGCAAATTTATACGTTATTTAGCGATTAAGTAGCAATTGTCACGGAACCCCACCGCAGGGGCCTCCATAGGAGAGCCCCGTGCTCTCGCGTACACCTCGCGTACAGCTTACGTCAGCTACGCGTAGGTATATCACCTCCTTACGCCCTCGACCCTTACGATCGATCGCGCAACGTCTTGTAGACTCCTCGAATACATACGTTTAGCTGCCACTGTTCCGCGCCCCATAACATTACGTTACGCCTTTTTTTTACCACCGACACCTAGCCTACGACCAATTCTACGTCTACGATACTACAGGCGCTGCCAGAAGCAGCGTGTCTACGAGTAACCTTCGCACCACGATAGTAAGATGATATTCCTTACTAGCCACTATGTTAAGCCCAAAGAGCAACCCAATACCCCAACCTAACCTACGACGCCAATTAATCCCAGGAGAATTTAATTCATTAACCCTAGCCTTAACCCCTAAGGGCAAGCCTAGCGGCTTAAAAGAGTTATAACTACGAGCACCCCCGAGTACCTAGTACCACCTTAAAGACGATAAGAGTCAACCAGCCCAGCAGGATGGGTATACCCCTATTAGTATAGGTGGTTACAGCGACAACCTTAACGAGATAGACACTGGCGACATCTTATCCTTTATTAATTACACAGCCACGGAAAAGCAACTAGAAGGGCAGCTACCCATTAAGATCGAAATACGAGACGCTAAGATATTTGTATAAATGGTAGCATGAGAACCTAATAAATACTATTACCTTCTATAGAACTACCACCTAAAGCTTACACAAGCCGAATTGCGTGCTACTTAAGACTATAATATTATCTAAGACTTATAAGCTAGTGAGGCACTTGCTAATAACACACGCTAAGAGACTAAAGATGACCTCCGTATATCTAAGCGCGACGTCTAACGACTAAAGAAAGCTAAGATTGTATTTATTGCTTAGGTTACTAAAAAGGAGGGCATAATTAAATACCTATAGTCTTAGCTTAATAAGCACATCCGTAACAATACTAAGCACCTCCCTACTACGCACTATACTACCTAAGTCTCTACGCCTCTAGCAACCTCACCTACTTAATACTTAGCTAAAAGTTAGCGTTAAGCAGCTTTACCTAATAGGGATGACTCCTATAATAGTAACCGAACTTAAGCTATAATTACGGGGTCTAATACACGATACCCTAATCCCCTAGTCTTCTAGGGAGACCGCAAGGAATACAGCTACTGGAAGATATAAATCCGCGAGAAACTAACTTAGAGCGCCTACCTTTTTCCTAGGGAGGATACTAAGATTAGTTATATTATCGGGCGTATAAAGGGTACCCTATTTAACAGACTCTTCGCCTAATAGGAGACTAATGGCCCCCGGAAGTAGTAGTCCCACTAAGAGGTCCTTAATAATCTTAACCTAATGTATCGCGACTACGACCTAGTGGCCACTAGTCGAGCTAAACTACGCGCCCTAAAGATGAGTCCTACTAAGTTATTTGACGAGTTCTATATTAAGTTTTAGGAATACACTGAAGTCCTCTTCTAAGACAACGCTAAAGACCAGGAAGATCTCCTTAAAAAGGTCACCTATCGCCTTAGTTACGCTGCCGCTAGTTACAATTACAATAACGTATATAGCATAGTGGCAGCCCTACGGAAGATTAAACGACGGCTAAATTAAATCTCTACTACTAACCCTTACCTAAAGGCTCCTATATAGAAGCCCTTCGGGCCAACCACACCTATATACACTAGGTCACCAACACCTACTATAAATACCGGAGCTAATATTAACCTCTCTATACTAACCTTCCTACGTAAGCTCCTAGACGGAGAGCGCGAGCTACTTTAAAAGCTAGGGCGCTGCTATAAATGCCGTTAAAAAGGCTATTATTGCGAGAACCTAAACTGCCTAATAGCTAGGTTTGGTAATCGCCGCCTAATACCTAACTTTATACCTTAAATACCGAACACCTTACTACGCACCGCCACCGTATAAGACAAAGACGTAGTAATAGCAGTAGAGTTAAATACGGAAGCGGAAAATGCTAAGTCCCAGCCCTAAGTCGTGGGTTAGGACGCCCTAACGATAAAGGGATCTATATATCGGCCTGCTTAATAGATAACTTAGTAAAGATAAACGGACGGAAATAGATAGTTTTACCTATAATAGGAACTACTGCCAAAAAGTAATACAAAAGCCGTTCTAT
>Ga0307515_10006650_pt1 | contig 23041 bp, 11 predicted proteins | sample 17_EM_MG_FD_194513 | JGI IMG/M metagenome (GOLD analysis project Ga0307515, IMG submission 194513) | Populus trichocarpa ectomycorrhiza microbial communities from riparian zone in the Pacific Northwest, United States - 17_EM | ecosystem: Host-associated > Plants > Roots > Unclassified | place... | reverse complement strand
TAGGCTGCGAACTCGGCGACACGATGGCGGGCCGCGCGTTAGCACAGGACACCATCATGCCTGTCCATGTCCAACATGGCAGGTCGCGGCGGTCGTACGGTGGCGCGCCCTTGGCAGAAAGGCCTCTCATGCGTTTCCGGTTGCGAGCGCTGGTCGTTCCTTGCTTGCTGTTTGCCGCCGCATGTAGCGGCGATTCACCGTCGACAACGCCGGATGACCCTGGCGCCCCGGGTGCCTCGGGCGAGGCGCAGACCGTCCCGCCGATCGAACAGAGGGCGACCGGCCTCGGCGTGTCGATCGTCTCGAGCGACGCCGCGGGGGCGCCGCGGCTGATCCGCGCGATCGTGCCGCGCGCCGTGCCTGCGGGGATGGCTCCGGGAGCCGCGGCTCGTGACCACGTCGCCGCGCTCAAGGAGCTGTGGGTGGCGCAGGGGCAGACGACGGATCTCGTCGAGCGCTCGACGCAGCTGCTGCGCAACGGCGCGACCGTGGTGACGCTGGGCCAGGAGGTCGACGGCGTCCCCGTCCACCGAGGTGAGGTGCACGTGCTGCTACACCCCGACGGAAAGCTGGCCGCGGTGTCGGGAACGCTGGTGGCTTCGGCGGCCAAGCCCCGCTTCGTATCGTCGTCGCGTGAGGCGCTCGGCCACGCGCTCGATGAGCAGTACGGCGCGGCGCGGCCGCCGGCGGCGATCACCGAGGAGGCCGCGGCCGCCGGGGACACCGATGGCTGGCAGACGCTCGCGGTCGCCTCGACTCCTGACCTGCAGGTGGAGAGCGCCCGCGTGCGCCGCGAGCTCACCAAGATCGATGACGGACTCGCCCCTGTATGGCGGGTCGAGGTCATGGGCACCGCTGCGTTTGATCCGATGATCGACGCGTCGCCGTTCTATGCGCACGAGTATCTGGTATCCGACGACCGCGGCGAGATCGTCGGCGATACGAACCTGATGCAGAACGACGCATTCGTGTACCGGGTCTACGCGGAGACCACGGGAAATCGCCGGCTGCTCGACGGCCCGCTCGCTGGGTTCTCGCCGCATCCGACGGGGGTGCCGGACGGTTCGGTGCCTGCGCTGATCCCGCAGAATCTGGTGGTGATGGAGGCGTTCAATGGGCCGGTCGATCCGTGGTTGCCCGCCAACGCAACGACGACGTCCGGCAACAACGCCGAGGCGTTTGCCGACATGGACGGCACCAACGGGGCCTCGCCGAGCGATCTCCGGCCCGAGGTCCGGGCGGGTCGCGTCCTCAGCTACACCTACAACCACGAGATCGGCCCCCTCGACACACCTGATCAGTCGAAGGCCGCCGCGGTCAACGCGTTCTTCATCGTCAACTGGTTGCACGACTGGTGGTACGACTCCGGATTCACCGAGGCGACGCACAACGCGCAGCGGGACAACTTCGGCCGTGGTGGCGTCGCGAACGATCCGATGCTCGTGCTGGCGCAGGCTGGCGCGAACATTGGCAATCGCAACAATGCCAATATGGGGACACCGGCCGATGGTGGGCGGCCGCGGATGCGGATGTACTTGTGGTCCGCGCCCACGACGACGTCGCTCGACGGGCCGAGTGGACCGCTGGCCAGCGAGGCGATCGGCTCCGGGCCACGCAACTTCGATCTGCAAGGCGATCTGGCCATTCCGACGGATACGACCGCGCCATTCGATGACGCGTGCCAGCGCATCACCAGCAATGTTACCGGCAAGATCGTACTGACGACATTCTCTGGCGTGTGCAACTCTGCCAACGTCGTTGCCAACGCGAAGGCCGCCGGCGCCGCCGGTGTCATGATCGAGGATCAGGCGGGCGACAATCCACGAGGATTCGGCGGCAACGGCCCGTCCAATCTCCCGGGGCTCGCGATCGGCGTGACGGTTGGCGAATCGCTGAAGGCCGGGCTCGCGACGGGCACCGTGACCGTCACGATGCACAGCGTGGCCATGGGGGTCGAGCGCGACGGCGATCTCGACAACACGGTGGTCGCCCACGAGTGGGGGCACTATCTCCATCACCGCCTCGCCGCGTGCAGCGCGCAGCAGTGCGGCGGTATGAGCGAAGGCTGGGGCGATTTCAACGCGCTCCTGATGATGCTGCGCGACGGCGACAACCGCGACGGCGCCTATCCAGAAGCGGTCTACGCGTTGGCTGACGGAACGCCGAACAGCGCGTACTTCGGCATCCGCCGGTTTCCGTACAGCCGCGATCGCAGCAAGGATCCGCGGACCTTCAAGCACATCGGCGACGAGAACCCGCTCCCGGGCGCCCGCAGCGGGGCTGGCAACAGCGAGGTGCACGCCACCGGCGAGATCTGGGCGACCATGATGTGGGAGGTGCTCAACGTGCTCGCCGACGAGCACGGCGTCAATATCGCGCGCCGCCGGATGTCGGACTACGTGGTGGCCGGCCTGCTGCTGGCACCGCCGGATGCGACGTTCACCGAGCAGCGCGATGCGCTCCTCGCGGCGGCGAGCGCGCTCGACACCGACGACATGATCCTGATGGCGGCGGCGTTCGCGGGCCGCGGCGCGGGTTCGTGCGCGGTGTCGCCGAGCAACTCGTCGGCGACCAACGCCGGCGTGATCGAGAGTGGCACGCTGGCCGGCAAGTTCGGCCTCGGCGGGCTCAGCCTCGTCGACGATGGAACGTCGTGCGACCACGACGGCTACCTCGACCCGGGCGAGTCCGGCACGCTGCACCTGACCCTGGCCAACAACGGCATCATCGCGGCCGAGAATGTGACCGTCACGGCGACGACCACGGCCACCGGCGTCCGGATCGGCGCGCCGCTCAGGATCGCCGCGCTGCAGCCGTTCACCAGCTCCAGCCTGGCGCTCCCGGTGACGGTGCTGCAGACCGCGCCGCGCAACACGCTGGTCACGATCAATGTACACGTCGCCGGCAACAACACCTGCACCGCGAACGGCGTCGACGCGTCGCTGACGATCCGGATCGGCGCCGATGACGTCCCGACGTCGTCCGCCACCGAACGCGCCGAGACCCGGATCACGCCGTGGACGCCGACCGGCAGCCGCGCAGCCGACCTGTGGGGCCGCGCGCTCGACGCGTCTGGAAACCGGACGTTGTTCGCCCAGAATGCCGGGTTCTCGACCGACACGCAGTACGTGTCGCCGCCGCTGCAGGCGAGCTCGACCGAGCCGGTCATCGTCAACCTCCAGCACGCGTACAGTCTCGAGGGCGGTCCGTCGGCGTTCATCGACGGCGGCGTGATCGAGCTGTCGACCGACGGCGGCGCGACCTGGCGGGACGTGACGGCGTTCGGCAGCAACCCCGGATACAATGCGACGCTCGTCGGGACGGGCAGCAACGTGCTCCGCGGCCGGATGGCGTACAGCGGGACCAGCGCTGGCTTCCCGGCGCTCCAGCCGCTGGAGCTCGACTTCGGGAATCAGTTTGCGGGCACGACATTCCAGATCCGGTTCCGGCTCGGTACGGACGGTGGAGGGGCGTTGGTCGGCTGGTTCATCGATGACATCACCGTGCACGGCCTGATCAACACGCCGTTCCCGATCGTGGTCGCGGAGACGGCGACGTGCACCGCGCGCAGGGCGGCGCTCGACGACAGCGCCGTGGCGGCGGCCAGCGGTTCTCCGGCGGTCAGCCTGGATGCGTTCGACCGCGCCGTGTGCGTGCTGAACGAAGCGCTGCCGTAGTCGGGTACGACGTTCGGCCACGAAGCGTCGGCCGATTCCGCTCCCATCCGTCTGGCGCCAGATGTCGAGCGCCCGGGGAACGGCCCCGATGATCGCCCGCCGCAGCTGGACCCGGGTTCGAGCGTGATTGTCGCCGGCCGGACTGGCGAACGGCGGCAAACGCGGCACAACAGCGATGAGATGGCTACTTCCAAGGTTGCAGTGGTTCGCACGTCACCGCGGACGGTTCTCGAGGACTACCACCGGTTGATGAACCTGGCCGGCTACCAGGACGTCCTGGACCGAAGCGCCGACACCGCGCTCAAGGTCAACATCTCGTGGCACTTCTTCTACCCCGGGTCGTCGACGGTGCCGTGGCAGCTCGAGGGGGTGATTCGCGCGATGAAGCAGGACGGCTACGACCCGAGCCTGATCCACGCCTGCCACAACCGCACCGTCGTCATCGACGCGCACCTCGGGGAACGCGAGAACAAGCAGATCGACGTGGTGAATGCCCACGGCCTCCGCAACGTGCACCTCTACGAGGGCGAGGAATGGATCGATGTGCGCGATGCCGTCGGAGACCTGACCGACAAGTTCCTGTGCCTCAACCAGGTCTACCCCAAGGGCTTCAGCATCCCGAAGCGCTTGATCGGCGAGAACATCATCCACCTGCCGACGGTCAAGACCCACATCTTCACGACCACGACGGGCGCGATGAAGAACGCGTTCGGCGGCCTGCTGAACGAGCACCGCCACTGGACCCACCCGGTCATTCACGAGACGCTGGTCGATCTGCTGATGATCCAGAAGAAGATCCATCGCGGTGTGTTCGCGGTGATGGACGGCACATTCGCCGGCGACGGGCCGGGGCCGCGCTGCATGGTGCCGCACGTCAAGAACGTCTTGCTTGCGAGCGCGGACCAGGTCGCGATCGACGCCATGGCGGCCAAGCTCATGGGCATGGACCCGATGCGTGATCTGAAGTTCGTGCGCCTCGCCCACGAACTGGGGCTGGGCGTCGGCGATCCGCGCGACATCGAGATCGTCGGCGACCTCGACGCCGCGAGCGAGAACTGGCACTTCGATGGGCCGTTCAAGAACATGACGTTCGCCAGTCGCAACCAGCATCGGATCTACTGGGGCCCGCTCAAGAAGCCCGTGGAGTGGTCGCTCAAGACCTGGCTCGCTCCCTGGGCCTACGTCGCGAGCGTCGCGTACCACGACCTGTTCTGGTACCCATACCACGGCAAGCCGCGGGTCGAGGCCGCCCTGCGCAGCGACTGGGGGCGCCTGTTCGGCAACTGGGGTCACGTGCACCCCGATCCTGCGGGCCGCGGCTATCCCGACGTCGGCGCAGAGCACCCCGAGCTGGTGCGCACCGGCCTCAAGCACGTCGCCGAAGCGTTTCGCCTCGTCGGTATGGCCGTGGCCGAGAGCCCCGAGTTCAAGGCCCGCCAGCGCCGAGCCGCGCACGTCGACACGCCACCATCGACGTACCGCCGCTGATGTCAGGAATCCAGGGAGCGCGCCGTTGCATCCACGCGACGCACGCGCACGGCGCACGCCTTGTACGCCGGCTGGCGCGAGTACGGATCGAAGGCCGCGAATGTGAGCCGATTCATCGTCGGGTAGTGCATGGGCAGGAAGACCTGCCCGGGCTGCACGGCGTGGGTCAGGAACGCGCGCGCCTGGACCGAAGCTCGCCGCGAGATCACGAGCACCAGCTCGTGCGGCCGCACGCCGAGCGCCCTGGCGTCGACGGGCGAGAGCTCGAGGTACAGCTCGCCGGGCGACAGCGCGCGCAGCACGCTGGAGCGGCTCGTGCGCGTCTCGGTGTGCCACTGGCTCGAGCTTCCGCGGCCGGTCAACAGCAGCAGCGGGTACTCGGCGCTGGTTGGCTCGGGCAGCGGTCTGGGCTCGTCGTACAGGAACCGCGCGCGTCGATCGTCGGTGAAGAACTCGCCGTTCTCGAACAGACGGCGTTCGTGGCTGGTGAGCTGCGCGCCGTCGGGAAATGGCCATTGTACGCCGTTGCTGCGGGTGAGCATGGCGTGGTCGGCGATGCCGCTGAAGTCGCAGGGCTGACCGCGGCTGAGTCGTTTCAGGATCTGGAACACCGCCTCCGGTGTCGACCACGCGTCGAACATGGGGCCGCAGCCCCAGGCCTCGGCCACGCGCTTGAAGATGTGAAAATCGGCGAGCGCCTGACCCGGCGGGCTGCAGACGCGCTCGATCACGCCGATGCGGCGCTCGGAATTGATGAACGTGCCGGGTTTTTCGCCCCACCCGGCGGCGGGCAGCACGATGTCCGCGAGCGCGGCAGTCTCGGTATCGGAATACATATCTTGCACAACGAGGCAGTCCAGTCGCGAAAACACGTCATGCAAGTGCGCCTGGTTGATCCACGAGTGGGCCGGGTTGGTGCCGATGACCCACAGCGCCTTGATCTTCTTCGCCAGGATGGCCTCGAGGATCTGGTCGTAGGCGAGGCTGGGCTGCGTCGGGATGGCGCCCTGGTCGATGCCCAGGATGTCCGCCACCTCCCGCCGATGGTCCTCGTTGGTGAACTCACGACCGCCGAGCAGGTTGGTGGTGTTGCTGAACAGACGCGAGCCCATGGCGTTGCACTGGCCGGTGATCGAGTTCGCGCCGGTGCCGGGCCGGCCGATGTTGCCGGTCATCAGGGCGAGCGCGATCAGCGCCTGCGCGGTGCGCGTGCCTTGATGGCTCTGGTTCACGCCCATCGTCCACCAGAAGCTGACGCGGCGACCCTCGTGGATCATGCGCGCGAGATCCTCGATGCGTTCGCGTGCGATGCCGGTGTCCGCCGCGACACGCTCGGGCGTGAACTGCGCGACGTGCGCGGTGAAGGCCTCGAAGCCGCTGGTGTGCGCGGCGATGAATGCGTGGTCGAGCCAGCCCTGCTCGACGAGCACGTTGGCCAGCCCGTACAGCAGAGCGAGATCGCTCTTGGGCCGCAGTGCGTAGTGGTGCGTGGCTGCGCTCGCGGTCTCGGTGCGCCGCGGATCGACCACGACGATGTTGGGCCGGTGCGGGTTGCGGCAGATGCGCTGCCACAGGATGGGATGCGCGATACACAGGTTGGAACCGACGAGCACGATGAGGTCGGACTGCTCGAGGTCCTGATAGCTGAATGGCGGCGCGTCGAAGCCAAAGCTTTGCTTGTACGCGGTGGCCGCGGTCGCCATGCACTGGCGCGTGTTGCCGTCGCCGTGCACGAGCCCCATGCCGTGCTTGCCCAGCGCGCCGAGCAGCGCGAGCTCTTCGGTTGGCAGCTGGCCCGTACCGAGCCAGGCGACCGCGGCGTTGCCGTGCTTGCTCTGGACGGCCTTGAAGCGCGTCACCATCTCGAGCACCGCGTCCTCCCAGCTCACGGCGACATGCTTGCGCCCGCGGCGCACGAGTGGCGACAGCGCGCGGCCCGGTCCGCGCAGGGGAGCGAGCGCTTCCCAGCCCTTGGGGCATGCCATCCCGAGGTTGACGGGATGGTGCGGCGCGGGCGTGAGCGCCACGGCCTCGCCGCCCTGGAGCAGGACCTGTAACCCGCAGCCGGTGGAGCAGAAGCCGCACACCATCGTGGTCGTGGTCTCGGGCGCGATGCGCGGCGGCATGCGGCCGAGCCCGAACCCGGCAGGGCGCTGCACGAGCTCGCGGGTGAGAGGCCCGTCGCGGCGCACGAGCGGCGGTCTGGTCATCGCCTTCCAGAGGTCCCTCATCGCAAACCTCCGGGCATGCGCGAGGCGGGCGCCGCGCGGAAGAACAGGTAGCGCTCGAGCAGCTCGCCGGCGAGCAGCACGCCGAGCAGCACGACCGCGAGCGCGCGCGTCGCGCCGGCCCCGAGGTGGCCGAGGCCGATCGCCAGGGGCAGGAGCACGCCGCCCGCGACACCGCAAACAAAGCGCACGCGCGTGTGTGCCGCGAGGTCGCCCAGCATGACCAAGGCCATGCGCTTGAGCGCCGAGCTCCGCCGATCGCGCGCGCGCAGGAGCGCGCTGGCCTCGAACGCGAGCTTGATCACGCTGCCCCAGAGCACGAGCCAGAGCAGCGCACGCGGACCGTCGCTGGAACCGTGCTCGAGTGGCGACGTCACGGCCGAGACCGCGAACACGGCCGCACAGCCGAGCACGATCGTCGTGCCGAAGAACTTGATGCCGGTCTGCGCCGCGGACCACTGCTCGCGCCGCGTGGCCACGTACACCATCACGGAGCAGAACACACCGAGTACGCCGACGAGCGCGGTCAGGCCGCGCACCAACGGGACCGCCGTGCACAGGCTGTGGCTGATCGCGAGCGGTGTGAACACCCCGAACGCCAGCGCTTCGCGGCTCAGCCACGAGGTGCGGAGTCCCAGTACCGCGCGCCATGCGAGCAAGGGCCGGCCGAGGTGAAGCACGCTGGCACCGAGCGCCAGGACCGCGAACGCGCACGCGACCACGCTCTGCGCGAGCGCGCCGCCCACCTGCGAGGGCGACGCGCGCTCGAGCAGCAGCGCGGTGCCGAACGCGCCGACCGCGAGCTGCGTCAGCGTCAGCATGACGACGAGGGGCGGATGGCCGTGCTCCGGGCGCGTGGTGTAGAAGTCCGCGGGCAGCATGTTGCTCGGCAGGGCGCGCGCGGTCTTGTACTGGGTCGCCGGCAGCGTGTGCTCCGGGGACGGAACGCCCGGCAGGAAGCGCTGTGCGTCGCTTGCGGCCACGATCGCTTCGCGCTCGGCGATCCGGATCGCGATCGCGCCGCTGGGGCAGGCCGCCACGCACGCCGGGGCCTCGCTGTGCGCGAGTCGATCGCTGCACATGTCGCACTTGCGGACGATGCCGAGGCGCCGGTTGTACTTCGGCGCCTCGTACGGACACATGAGCGTGCAGTACTGGCAGCCGATGCACTGATCATCGAGGTGCACGACGATCCCGGTGCGCGGATCTTTCTCGTACGCCTGGGCCGGGCAGCCGAGCAGGCACGCCGGCTCCAGGCAGTGATGGCATGACGTGGTCACCGTCTGCTGCGCCGGCTCGGCGGTGCTGCCGCCGTGTAGCAGACCCACGGTGCGCCACAGCTCGTGATCGTCCAGCGCGTTCATGGTGTGACAGGCCGAGACGCAGGCCTTGCAACCCGTGCAGCGATCGAGATCGACCTCGAAGGCATACTGCTCGCCGGGCCGCGGCCGTTCGAGTGGTACGAGATCGCGGTAGAACCTGGCTTGTGGCGCCGCGTCCGGCGAGTCCTGGCGGGCCGCAAAGCGCTCCACCGCGGTCAGCGTGCGCTGCGCCTGGGGCGGCGCATCGACCGGCAGCATCGGCAACCGGCGCGCGGGGGGCCTGCGGTCATCGTCGGCTCGAGCGGCCTCGATCACGCGCAGGAGCTCGCTCTGGCCGGTCATGGCGGGCTTCCTGCTGCTCCGCGACCGACGAGGACGCGGCCGCGGGAGATCTTGACGCGGTACACCGGCACACACACGTTCGGGTCGTCGAAACACGCGCCGGTCCGGAGATCGAAGCCCTGCTTGTAGATCGGCGAGGCGAGCCTGGGGATCCCACCCTTGTCGCCGACGATGCCGCGCGCGAGCACGAACGCCTTGCTGAATGGATCGTAGTTGGAGATGGCGTACACCGCCCCGCCGCGCGTCCTGACCAGCGCGATCTGCTCGCCGGCGATCAGCGCCGCGGCGCCGGTGTCTGGCGCGAGATCGTCATACCCGCAGACATCGGTCCACTCGGCGGCGGAGCGCGCGGGTTCGCGTGCCAGGGACAGGGTGGATAGCGACATGGTGGCTCCTGGTCTCACTGCGGAAGGACCGGCAACTGGAGGCGGCCCGCGTGAGCGAGGGCCTGTTTCTCGTCGAAGGTGGCCGGGCGGTGCTGCGTGCGCTGCTCGACGAACATGATGCTCGGATCGGGCGCGTCGGAGTTGATGAACGTCCGGAACGGCCTCAGCCGCTCGGGATCCTCGATCGTGGTCTTCCACTCGCAGTGCTGAGTGGCGATGACGTGCGCCATGTCTTGCTCGAGCTCGGCCGCGATGCCGAGCGAGTCGTGGACGATGACTTGCGTCAGGTACGCTATCCCGCCTTCGAGCTGGTTGAACCACGGCGCGGTGCGCTGCAGCCGGTCGGCGGTGCGGACGTAGAACATCAGGAAGCGATCGAGGTAGCGGAGCACCGCTGTTTCGTCGATGTCGGACGCGAGGAGCACGGCGTGCTGCGGCTTCATGCCGCCGTTGCCGCACACGTACAGGTTGTAGCCCTTCTCGGTCGCGATCACGCCGAAGTCCTTGCTCTGCGCCTCGGCGCACTCGCGCGCGCAGCCCGACACTGCGCCCTTCAGCTTGTGCGGACTTCGCAGGCCCTTGTAGCGGTTCTCGATCCGCACCGCGAGCGCGACCGAGTCCTGGACGCCGTAGCGGCACCACGTGCTGCCCACGCACGATTTGACCGTGCGCAGCGCCTTGCCGTACGCGTGTCCCGATTCGAAGCCGTTCGCCACGAGCTCGGCCCAGATGGCCGGCAGCTGCTCGAGCCGCGCGCCGAACATGTCGATGCGCTGGCCGCCGGTGACCTTGGTGTACAGCCCGAAGCTCTTCGCGATCTGGCCAAGCGCGATCAGCTGGTCGGGCGTGACCTCGCCGGCCGGAAGCCGCGGTACCACCGAGTACGTTCCGTCGCGCTGGATGTTGGCGAGAAACCGATCGTTGGTGTCCTGCAGCCCGGCGTGCTCGGAGCTCAGCACGTACTCGTTCCAGATCGAGGCCAGGATCGAAGCGACCGCCGGCTTGCAGATCTCGCAGCCATCGCCGCTGCCGTGGCGCTCGATCAGCTCGTCGAACGAACGGATGCGCTGGACGCGCACGAGGTGAAACAGCTGCTGGCGGCTGTGAGCAAAGTGCTCGCACAGGTGATTGTCGAGCGTCACGCCCGCGCGCGACAGCTCGGCCCTGAGGAGCTCCGCGAGCATGGGGACGCACGAACCGCAGCCGGTCCCCGCTCGGGTGCACGCCTTGAGGCCCGAGACGGCGGTCAGCTTGTGCGCGCGGATCGCCCCGCAGATCGCGCGCTTGTCGATGTTGTGGCAGGTGCAGATCGTCGCTGTCGCGGCAAGCCCATCGACGCCGCGCCGGGGCGCACCCGGGCCGCGCGGCGGCAGGATCAAGTCTTCGGGATGCTCGGGCAGCTCGGCGCCAGACTGCATGTGCGCGTAGAGCTCGGCGAACGCCGAGGCATCGCCCACGAGCACGCCTCCGGTCAGGTGTTTGCCGTCGGCGCTGAGGACGAGCTTCTTGTAGACTTCACTCGCGCCGTCGAACAGGCTCACGACCCGGGCGCCCGGCGTCGCGGCCAGAGCGTCGCCGAAGCTGCCCACCTCGACGCCGAGCAGCTTGAGCTGGGCGCTGGTGTCGAGCGCGTCGATCGGCTGGGCCTCACCCGCGAGCGTGGCCGCGGCCGTGGCGGCCATGCGGTAGCCCGGCGCGACGAGGCCGAAGCAGCGGTCCTCGAACGCTGCGCACTCGCCGATGGCGAGGATGTCCGCGTCGCTGGTGCGGCAGGCGGCGTCGATCGCGATGCCTCCGCGCTTGCCGAGGGTGAGCTGGGCGCCGCGCGCGAGCTCGTCGCGCGGGCGAATTCCGGCCGAGAACACGACCAGGTCCACCGCGAGCTCGCCGCCGTCCGCGAACCGCAAGCCACGCGCGCGGCCGTCGCATCCGGCAAGCACGGCGCACGTGGCCTTGCCGAGGTGTACGGCGACGCCGAGCGCTTCGATCCGGCCGCGCAGGATCGAGCCTGCAGCGTCGTCGATCTGCACTGGCATCAGCCGCGGCGCGAGCTCGATCACGTGCGTCTGCATGCCGAGGCTGCGGAGCGCGCCGGCGGCTTCGAGCCCGAGCAGGCCCCCACCGATCACCGCGGCGGTCTGCGCAGAGGCCGCTGCCGCGCGGATCGCGGCCAGGTCGTCGAGCGTCCGGTACACGAAACATCCCGGAAGCTGTCGGCCCTCGATCTCGGGCACGAACGGCAGCGAACCGGTCGCGAGCACGAGCTTGTCGTAGCCGAGCACGCGGCCCGAGGCGGTCGTCACCGCGCGCGCGGCGCGATCGAGCGCGATCACCGCGTCGTTCAGGATCACCGCCACGCCGAGCCGCTCGTACTCGCCCGGCTCGACCAGCGACAGCTCGTCGTCGCCCGCACCGTCGAGCCAGCGCGAGAGATGGACGCGGTCATACGCCGTGCGGTTCTCCTCGCCGACGACCAGCAGGCTCCAGCGCTCGGCGAGCCCGCGCTCGCAGGCGACCTGCACGAAGCGGTGGCCGACCATGCCGTTGCCGATCACGATCATGCACGGCTTGCCGCCGGCAGCGGTGTCGCTGGTTTGCCCCATCGCGTCCGTCATGCGCGTGCGCTGGCCAGGCTGGGCAGGCGCTGGCTGAACAGCGAGGTGCGCGTGTAACACCACCACGTGACTGCCACGCATGTCAGGTAGAACGCCACGAAGCACTCGAGGGCGACCAGGGGCGCGCCCGTTGCCCGGATCGAAGCGCCGAAGGCGCGCGGAATGAAGTAGCCGCCGAGCGCTCCGATCGCCGCCACGACGCCGATCACGGCGGCGGTCTCGCGCCGCGCGGCCTGCAGCGCCTCGGCCTGCGTCCGGGAACCCCCCCCGTCCGCGCGCCTGAGGTGAAACGCGCGGAAGATGACCGGGATCATCCGGAAGGTCGACCCGTTGCCGATCCCCGTGGTGACGAACAGCGCGAGAAACGTCGCCAGGAACAGCGGGAAGCTCTTGACCGATAGCGCCCAGATCAAGCTCAGGGCCGCGAGCGTCATCGCGACGAAGTTCCAGTACGTCAGCTTTGCGCCGCCGATGCGATCCGAGAGCTTGCCGCCGATCGGGCGGGCGATCGAACCCACGAGCGGGCCGAGAAACGCCAGGTTCGCAGTCGCCTCGGGAAACTGGGTCTTGAGCAACAGCGGGAATGCGGCGGAGAATCCGACGAAGGAGCCGAACGTCCCGATGTACAGCCACGACATGATCCAGGTGTGGCTTCTCCGCGCCAGGGCAAGCTGGTCTCTGAAGTTCGAGCGCGCGGAGCTGAGGTTGTCCATGAACAACCACGCGGCCAGCGCCGACACCAGAATGAGCGGCACCCAGATCAGCCCGGCATTTTCCAGGTGCAACCCGCCCGCGGCGTTGCCGGGCACGAGGGCGTAGCCCATCGCGATCGGCACCAGCAGCTGGACGCTGCTGACGCCGATGTTGCCCCCCGCGGCGTTCAGCCCGAGCGCGAAGCCCTTCTCGTGGTCCGGGAAGAAGAACGAGATGTTGGCCATGCTCGACGCGAAGTTGCCGCCGCCCAGACCCGCCGTCGCCGCGACCAGCGACATCAGCCAGAACGGCGTGTCCGGACGGCGGACGAGCACGACCAGCGACAGGGTCGGTATCAGCAGCAGCAGGGCGCTGGCGACGGTCCAGTTGCGCCCGCCGAACCTCGGCACAGCGAAGGTGTACGGAAAACGCAACAGCGCGCCGACGAGGCCCGGCAGCGCGACGAGCTGAAACAGCTGATCGGTCGTGTACGAAAACCCCGCGCCGGGCAGCCGCGTGGCGACCACGCTCCAGATCAGCCACACCGAGAAGCCGAGGTGCTCGGCGAAGATCGACCACGCGAGGTTGCGCCAGGCAATGCGCTTGCCTTCGCGCCGCCAGAACTGCGGGTCATCGGGGGCCCAGTGCTCGATCCAGGTTCGGCGACGGATATCCATGCTTGTCCTCGGGAAGGCATTGCCGTGTTGGTACTCGCGGTGAAGCGGTTTCCCGCCCCGCGGCGTTCGTGTCAGGGACGATCGGACGCGCGCGACCTCCGGCCGGGCGTGTCATTGGGCGTGTCATTGGACATCTCGGTGCGCTGCGCCAGGTGGCGCATGAGCGCGATGACGAGCGGGCCCATCTTCGGATGCTCCGGCATCACGCGCGGCCGGACACCGTAGGCCTCGACCACCGCCCGGCAGGTCGGCCCGATCACCGCCGTCACGACCTGGTCGTTGAGCGCGCCGAGGAGCGAGCGCTCGAGCTCGAGCAGCTCGGCCACGCGGTACAGGTGGCGAAACTGGATCTGGCAGGTGAGCGCGAGCGCGTCCACCTCGCCCGCGAGGATGCGTTGCACGAGGTGCTCGAGCGCTGCCAGATCGCCGGGCATCTCCCAGCGGTACAGCCAGCATTCGTGCAGCTCCACGCGCCGGGCCAGCAGCGTCTCGGCGATGGTGGCGCAGCGCTCGCCATAGTGGAACAGCAGGACGCTGCGTCCGGTGATCTCCAGATCCGAGAGCGCATCGACGACTTCGGCGACGGTGAACGGAGCGCACGCGCTCAACGTGGGCGGCACACCGAAGCCTCGCAACGCTGCGCTCGGCTTGGGTCCGCGGCAGACCGTGGTGACCCGCCGCAGCGTGGCCACGAGCTCCACGCGCCGGCCCAGCTGCTCGGCGAACTCGAACAGGAGCGCGACCGCGACGCCGGTCATGAAGATCACGACCTCGTGCTGCTCGGCGGCGAGCTCGTCGAGCACGCGCGACACGGCTTCGGGGTTCAAGCTCGGCGACTCGCCGACGGCCGGCACGCAGATCGGTGCGCCGCCGTGCTTTTCCACCAGGCGCGCGAGCTCCTGGCTCATGCGTGACTCCAGCAGCGCGACGATGGGCCGATCCCGACGCTGCTCGCTTCGCAGAGGATCGCGTCGTGCGGAGGTGTCCATCACTGATCGGCTGACAGCAAGGGGCGTGCCATGACGGACCACGCGACGGAAACCTGCAGCAAATACCGCCTGCGGCGGTCGTCGCGCGCCGCCGCTCCGACAAAACTGCCAGACGCGGCTCGTGGCCTCGACGAAATTGTCGGTGGTGCGCAGGTTTCTCGCTTGTTACGCACGGATTTCGAAAGTGTCCGTGCTCGGCGAATTCCCGCGACTCCGCGCCCCGGATCAGGCAGCTCATCACCGCGTAACGCATTCGAAACGACAATTGCGTCGAGCGGGGCTCGCGCCCGGGCGCGGCTCGGGGCGAATGGCTCGCAGACCACGAGGCTCTGGATTCCTCCTCACGTGGATCGGCTCCACTGCGGAGGAAGCGGCCGCATTCCAGAGCGAGATGTGATTCGCGATGTCTCAGCGCCGCGGGCGAGGGGACACGATACCGAGCTTGCGTGCCTTGTAGCGTACGACGCGTTCGGTGGAGCCGAGCGCACGCGCAGCGGCTGCGAAGTTGCCATCCTCTGTTCGAAGCGCGTCCTCGATCATCTGTCGCTCGAGGCGTCCTACGGCCTGGACCAGCGTGAGCTGGGGCGTGTCGTCAGCGGGCTCGCGCACCGCGCGCGGCAGGTGCTTGTCCTGGAGCACCGGTCCGCGGCACACCACGACCGCGCGCTCGATCACGTTCTCGAGCTCGCGCACGTTGCCGGGCCAGCCATGGCGCGCGAGCAGCTCGAGCGCACCGCTCGACAGGCGCGTGATCTTCTGCCGGTGCTCCGCGGCAAACTTGCTCAGGAAGTACTCCGCGAGCGCCGGGATGTCGGCGCGTCGCTCGCGCAGCGGCGGCAAGACGATCGAGAAGATGTCGATGCGGTAATACAGGTCTTCGCGGAAGCTGCCGTCTTCGATCGCGCGCTCGAGGTCCTTGTTGGTCGCCGCGATGATGCGCACGTCGGTGTGCAGCGTCTCGGTGCCGCCGAGGCGCTCGAACTCGCGAAACTGCAGCACGCGCAGCAGCTTGGCCTGCGTGGTCAGCGACAGCTCGCCGAGCTCGTCCAGGAACAGCGTTCCGCCGTGCGCGAGCTCGAAGCGGCCTTTCTTGCGGGAATGCGCGCCGGTGAACGCGCCGCGCTCGTGACCGAACAGCTCGGATTCGAACAGTGGCTCCGGCAGCGCCGCACAGTTGACCTTGACGAACGGCATCGCCGAGCGCGGCGAGTTGTGGTGAATCGCGTGCGCGACGAGCTCCTTGCCTGTGCCGGACTCGCCGCGCAACAGCGTGGTGGCGTTGGTGCGCGCGACCTGGCCGATCTGCTCGTAGAGCTGGCGCATCACCGCGCTCGTTCCGATCAGGTTCGAGTACTCGAAGGGAGGATCCGTTGCGTGTGCAGGCGTGTCGTCGTGCGAGGGTACGGCGAGCGAGGCCAGATCGCCGGCGCGCAGCACCTTGCCGAGCAGGCTGGCAGCGACATCGAGCACGCCGCAGCGTTCGGCGGTGCTGTCGGCGTCGCGGTATCGATAATACGTCGCGAGCACGGCGACGCAGCGGTCGGCGCAGCGGATCGGAATGGCGATCAAGTTCCACCCGCTGTCGTGCCAGGCGGACAGATCCGCCAGCTCCGAGAGGGCCATCGGGTCGTGGCGCACGACCGGCACGACGACCGGCTGACCGCTGCGCGCGACGCGGCCTGCGACGCCCGAGCCAAAGCGCGGCCGTAGCTGTTGCGCGGTCAACCCGTGCGTCGCCTCGACCGTGAGCGCGCGGCCTGCGCCATCGACAAGATACAGCACCGAGCGCACCGCTCCGAGACGGCGGTCGAGCACGCGAAACAGGAGCCGCAGTTGCTGGTCCAGCTCCGCGCCGCCGGCGAGCTCGCGCCCGATCTCGGCAACCGCCAGCAGGAGCTCGGGCGCCGGCGCGGACAGCCGGGTCACGCCGGCCAGGCCGGAAAGGAGTGCCGCGCGGCGCGGGACAGCGGTGGTGCCTGCATCCAGAACGGGTACATCGGACGCGCGAATTTCTCTCGTAGGCGGGGGCGTGCTCACGAACCTCGGCCGAGTCGAGCTCGGCCTCACCAGCAAGGCTACGCGCTCGATGTTTCCGGGTCGTATCGACTCCGTTACTTCTCGGACGATCGCTCGTCGACGAGCGGCGCGGTTGCAGGCGAGCTCCCGAGTCCTCGCCGAGCCGCTCCATCACGGTATTCCAGTGCGCTCGGACAGGGCGAGCGCCGCAGGTCAGTCACCCCGGTCGTCCCAGTCGCGATCCCGATCGTGGCTGTCGTCGCCCTGGCAGGCCCGCAGGGTTCGCAGGTACGCGAGGCTGCGCGCGGCCGTGCTGAATGATCCGGCAGGGTTGGACGGCGCGTCGTCGCGCTCGACGATGTAGTGGTGGCCGGGTACGCCGACGGTCTCGAAGAACCTGCGGAAGTCGTGGACCCCATCTCCGACATCGACGAAGTTGTAGCCGTTCGCGCTCGAGCTCCGCACTCCGTCCTTGACGTGATACAGCGGAAACCGACGGGGCTGCGCCTTGACGTACGCGATCGGGTCGAAACCGCCGAACAGGAACTGACCGACATAGGCCCAGTAGATATCGATCTCGAAGGAGACCAGGGCGGGATCGGTCTCGGCGATGACGACGTCCCACAGGCGGGTGCCGTTGACGATCGCAAACTCACCAGCATGGTTGTGCTGGTAGAATCTGATGCCTCGGGCCTTCGCAGCTGCCCCGAACTGATTGAATAGCTCGGCGGCACGCCGGTAGGCATCGGGTGTGTTCCGCTCTTCGGGCGGGAACAAGGCGTCGGGCGCGTTCGCGGTGCCGACGTAGGACAGTCCCAGCGTCTGGGCGTCGTCCAGCACCTGTGTGAGGTTGTCGCGGAACTGGGTGAGGCCGATGTGGCTCCCGATCCCGCGGAGCCGATATCGATCGAGCAGGTGGCGGATCTCCCGCACGGTGATCGGCGGGAGTGCCGCACCCTGGGTATACCCGGCAAACTCGACCTCGGCGTAGCCCTGCCGGGCCAGCTCGCGGAACACCGCGTCGAAGCCGACGTTCGCGACCTGGTCGCGAAGGGTGAACAGCTGGATGCCGAGGCGGTTGCGCGGCAGCAGCCGATCGCGGTCACCGTGGGCGAAGGCCACGCGCTGCAACAGGCCGCCGCCCGAGGTGATCGTCGTCGCGGCGGCAGCTGCGGCGGCCGCGTGGATGAAGCCTCGCCGGCTGAAGGTGTTGTCTTTCGCCATCTCAGGTCCTCCTCTTGAATGCTTTTCGAGATACGGACTCGCCGGTCATTCGGCGATTCCGCCGCCGACCAGCTCGAACCAGTTCAGGTTGAACAGATTGGTTGTTGGGCCGCCTGCGACCGACTGAAATACAAGATACAGCCGGTGAGTCCCCTCCGGGGCAGTGATCGGCGTGGTCTGGCTGGCAAACGTGTTGGCGCCCCCGGTGTCGTTGACGGTGGCGGCAGTGAGGAGCGTCCCATCCGGAGCATCGAGGCGGAGCTCGATGATCGCTCGTGGCGTGCCGACCGTCGCCGCGGCTCCCCCCGAGACGCGGAACGTGACCGCGTTCAAGTTCGTGAAGTTGACCGGGTCCAGGGAGATCCAGTCGCCCGGGTCGATGCTGACCACCTGGACTCCGCTGGTATCCGCGGAGAATGCGGTCGTGGTCCCCTGCGTCGGGAGCACCTCCGCCTGCTGACGCATCTGCTGGATCACCGTCTGGTCGATCGAGCTCAGTCCGCCGCTGTCGGTATAGGATGCGCTGACGGCTCCGAACAGAAAACCACCTGCGTGAGTCGCGTCGCTGGCATCGGTCTGGAATACGCCCGAGCAGCCGGTCTGGGTCTCGCCGGCGTGACCGTGGCCATCGTGGCCGAGCACGAACGTGACGGCGACGCGCGTGCAGTCGATCGCGGCATCCTCGGGATCGCTGACTGCCACGGTCCACGGGATACGATCGCCCCACTGGAAGAACCCGCCCTGGCTCGGCGCGGTGACCACGACCGTCGGCGCGGTATTCCCGACGGTGATGATCCGCGTGGCCGTGCCAGTCCGCTGGCCCGAGTCCGTCACTGTCAGCCGGGCGACGAAGACTCCATTGGTCGTGTACGTGAAGGTCGGGTCCGCCTCCATCGAATCGGTCACGCCGTCGCCGTTGAAGTCCCAGGCGAACGTGAACGAGTCGCCCGGGTCCGGGTCGTTCGAGCCCTCGCTCGAGAACTCCACGGTCAGCGGCGCTTGCCCCGAGGTCCGGGTCACCGAGAGCACCGCCGTGGGAGCCCGGAGCCCCCTGACGTACGAGAACTTGACCAGCTTGGCGTCGGGGTTTGGCCGGAAGAAGCCGTCGCCGTAGGTGAGGAGATAGAAGTTCCCGTCGGGCCCCCACATCTGGTCCATCGGGTTGTCGCACAGGAACGGCTGCGGCAGCTCGCCGCAATTGAGGACCGAATTGATCTTGAAGATCTTCCCGCGGGAGTCCAGCCGGATCTCCTTCAGGTAGTCGCGGGTGAACTCGCCGAAGAAGATCGATTTATCGTAATAGGCGGGGAACTTGGTCGGCGAGTCGAGACCCGGATCGTAGTGATAGGGAGCCGCGCCGTGAGGGCCAACGCCGGCGACGCCCCCGGTCGCGAGTTCGGGAAACCGGTCCGGACACGGCTGCGGCGGATCACTCAGGTACGCCTCGGGACAGGGCGTGAGCGGGTTGTACGTGTACCAGAGGTCCGTCGCATGCACCGGCGGCAGCACCCTCAGGCCGGTGTTGTGACGCGAATCGTTGACCGGAGCAGCGCAGTCGAACGGCGCGCCCGAGGTGCCGGTCGCGAAGTCGAAGTCGAAGTACGGCAGGAACGGCTGGGCACAGAACGGCCAGCCGTAGTTGGCCGGCTCGCGGATCACCATCATGCGACCCGTCCCCTCGGGCCCGCGCGTCGAGCTCGGGACGCGCGAGTCGGGTGAGTAGTCGGTGACGTAGGGGACATCATCGCCGTCGAGATTCAGCCGGAACGGGTTGCGCAGCCCCATCGCGTAGATCTCGGGCCGCGCCTTGGCTGTCCCCGGCCGGAACAGGTTGCCGTGCGGTATCGAGTAGCTCCCGTCCTCGCGCACCCGGATGCGGAGCAGCTTCCCGCGCAGGTCGTTCGTGTTGCCCGCCGAGCGCCGGGCGTCGTACGCCGGGTTCTGGTACACGGGCGACTCCGGCGGCGCCATGTCGTTGATCGGCGTGAAGCCGTCGGACCCGCCTGCATTGGTATCGTCGCCGGTGACGAGCCACAGGTTTCCCTTGGAGTCGAACCGGATCTCGCCGGCCACGTGGCAGCAGGTGCCGCGCACCACGGGGACGCGGAGGATCTGCTGCTCGGTCGCCATGTCGAGGTGGGGAGTCGGGGTCTCGACCAGCTTGAACCGCGACAGCTGGAAGTAGCCCTGGAATGGATCCCAGGCATTCGGGTCGGGGCTGGTGACCGGCGCGTTGCCGGCCGGTGTGTCGAGCGGCGGCGCATAATAGAGATAGACCCATCGGTTGGTCGCGAACTGGCGGTCGATCGCAGGTCCGTACAGACCGTCCTCACTATGGGTGTAGACAGGAATGGTGTTGATCACCGTGGAGGTGCCTGCCGCTGGGTCGTGGAGCCGCAGATCACCGGTTCGAACAGTCTGGAGCACGCGGCCGTCGGGCAGCACCGCGAAGCCGATCGGCTCGCCCAGGTTCTGGGGATTACTGGCGATGACGGTCATCTGGTAATTGGCAAGGACGGTCGCGCCGCAATCCCCCGCCGCGCCTCCGGCAGCCCACTGGATTCCGCCGAGGAGGTGGCGCAGGAAGGAGCGGTCCGAGTAGCTCTGACTCGTGTGCCCGCCGGCGGTGTACCAGGAGCGTCCACCCTGGAAGTCCTTGCACCAGGCGATCGGATGGTCGAAGCCCATCCGCCCTCCGGTGTACGTGGTCTCGTCGACCGTCGCCAGCACGTGGGACACGCCGCGGACGTTGCTGCCGAAGTCGTACCACTGGTCGGTGCGCGTCCAGTACTCCGGCAACGCCCTCGATGACGGGTGAACCCGGTCGGCCACCTTGACCGTCGCCGACGTGATCTCGGACGTCGCAACGGCGGCGGTGCCGAGCAGGCTCGCGTAGAACGACCATCCGGGTTCGGTCTGGACCGCCGCGTGAACACCGACGAAGCCGCCGCCGCCCCGCATGTAGCGCTCGAACGCGGCCTGCTGCTCGTCGTCCAGGATGTCACCGGTGGTGTTCAGGAACACGACGGCGCGATAGCGGCGCAGGCTGCGGTCGGTGAACTTCGACGCATCGGCACTGACATCGACGCCGAAGTCGTTGTCATGGCCAAGCTCCGCGATCGCGCGGGCGCCGGCTCCGATCGATGCGTGCCGCTCACCGGCAGTCCGGGTGAACACGAGGATGCGAAAGTCGTCGTGGTGACCGGAGTCGCGGCGGCGCTCGGCGCTGTCCTGATCCAGGCCGTCGAGGCTGACGTGTTCGGCCTGCTGATCCGCTGCTTCGGTCGCGCATGCGGCCAACAGTGCACAGGCCGCGCAAACGCTACGGTTGCCTTTCATCGGGACCTCCTTGCGACAGTTGTCAGTGCCATCACCATCGTCGGATGGGAGCGCGCGCGATCGGGCGGGCACTACGCAACACGTAAGCGATGGTAATCAGAAGATCAACGGCAAAGTTGTGATGCAGTGCAGAAGTCCGGGCGCAAATGCGCCGGAGAAAAACGCAAGACGCCGGAGAATCCGTCATGTCATCAATCGCTGGACATGATCGGTGCGGGAGTGGCCGTGGATCGAAGGCAATGCCGAGCGACCCGAGCGATACCCAAGCTCGTGCCGCACAGCGCTGCAAGCAGCGTCGAGCCATTCCGGTTCGACGCCCCGACAACCACCTGATCGCGGCGATCGCGGTTCCATCGAACTTCACGCGACCTGAGGCTGAGGTTCCTCACGCACGTGACAGCGCGCCGCGCCCGGCCGTCGTGTACGTGCACGGCGCTTCGGCGTTTCGCGCCGATCACTGGGAGGCGACACGCCCGCTGCGCGATGCCGGATTCATCGTGATGACGCCGATCTTGCGCGGCGAGAATGGCTCGCCAGGCGCGTACTCGCTGTTCTACGACGAGGTCGATGACGTGGTTGCCGCCGGCGAGGCCCTCGCGAAGCTACCGGGCGTCGATCCGACGCGCATCTATCTCGCGGGACACAGCAACGGCGGCACGCTCGTGATGCTGGCCGCGATGACGTCGACGCGGTTCCGCGCCGCCGCGGCGTTCTCCGGTCTGGTCGATGCGAGCGGCCTTCGCGGCGACCCGACGGACGTGCCGTTCGACCAGACGAACGCCGAGGAGTTCCGGATGCGGTCGGCGATCGAGTTTCCCGGCAGCTTCAAATGTCCCGTGCGCATCTACCATGGCGCCGACGAGGCGTATACCGAAGGTCTCGTCGAGCTCGCACGGCGTGCGCGTGCGCTCGGGCGCGACGTCGAAGCGGTGCGCGTCCCGGGCGATCACGACACCATGAAGGCCGCAGCGCTGCCTCTCGCGATCGAGCTGTTCCGACATCATCCGGCAGATCCGTCGAGGTAGAACTCACACCCGAGCAGCTCACGGCATCGTGTAGTGCCGGAGCTCGACCAGCGCGCGGCGCAGCTCGCCGCGGACGTCGGGATGAGCGAGCGAGATCAGCGCCTCGCCGCGCTCGCGGATCGAGAGGCCGTGGAGGTTGTGGGCGCCGTACTCGGTGACCACCCAGTGGACGTGGCCGCGCGTGGTCACCACGCCGGCGCCGGGCTTGAGCTCGGCGACGATCCGCGACACCGTGCCGCCCTTCGCGGTCGACGGCAGCGCGATGATCGGCTTGCCGCCGCGCGACAGCGCCGCGCCGCGCAGGAAGTCCATCTGGCCGCCGATACCCGACCAGATCGTCGGGCCCATCGAATCGGCACAGACCTGGCCGGTGAGGTCGACCTCGATCGCAGCGTTGATCGCGGTGACCTTGTCGTTCTTGCGGATCAGGCTGGTGTCGTTGGTGCGATCGCAGCCGTGGAACTCGATCGCCGGGTGATCGTGGACGTAGTCGTACAGCGTCTGGCTGCCCGATACGAAGCTGGTCACGCTGCGGCCGGGGTGGACGGCCTTGCGCCGGTTGGTGACCACGCCGCCCTCGATCAGCGGGATCAGGCCGTCGGAGAACATCTCGGTGTGGACGCCGAGCTCACGGTGGTTGATGAGCCGGGCGAGCACGGCGTCGGGGATCCCGCCGATGCCGGTCTGCAGCGTCGCACCGTCGTCGACCAGCGCGGCGATCTGCTCGCCGATCCGGACCTCGACCTCGCTCGGTGGCGGGTGGTTGGCCGGGGCGAGCGGGCGGCTGGTGTGAATGAAGGCATGGATGCGGTCGAACGGGACCACGGTGTTGCCGTGGGTGCGCGGCATCCGATCGTTGATCTCGGCGATCACGATCCGCGCGTGGTCGACCGCGGCGCGCGCGGCATCGACCGAGGTGCCGAGCGACAAGCAGCCGTGGCGATCCGGCGGCGACAGCTGGACCAGCGCCACGTCGAGCGGCACCGCGCCCGAGGAGAACAGGGCGGGGATGTCCGACAG
>Ga0307515_10006649_pt1 | contig 23041 bp, 14 predicted proteins | sample 17_EM_MG_FD_194513 | JGI IMG/M metagenome (GOLD analysis project Ga0307515, IMG submission 194513) | Populus trichocarpa ectomycorrhiza microbial communities from riparian zone in the Pacific Northwest, United States - 17_EM | ecosystem: Host-associated > Plants > Roots > Unclassified | place... | reverse complement strand
GTTTTGATAGATTTTATGATTGGACATTTAAAGACTTGATAGAAAAATAATTTTAATTCAGAGACAAAATTGTATTTACTAAAAAATGATGACAAAAACTTTCTATCAAGAACTTATTTATAAGAAAAGTAAAATAAAAGAACCAAAGTAAATTTCTTAAGAAATTTCAAGGATCAAAATGTTAATCAGCTAAAAATGCCATCTGCAAGCACAGATGTCAATTGACGGAAGGATACAATTACAGACTACAGTAGTAATAAAAACAAAAACAAAATAGAAAATCGTTTTGTTGTGGTTTATCCACTCACATTATATTGTGGATATCGTGGAAGACACTTTCCATTCTATATTGTTTTTTATTTATTTTGATTATCTACTTTATTTCTTTTTACTTGCATGTTTTTAAGTTATATTAATATACTTTTACATGCTAAGATTTTTTCACTTTGCATACTCTCTAGCTGATACAAAGGGCCAACAAATATTTTGATATTAAGTTAAGAATGCATTTTGTAAAAAAAAAATTAAATTATAGTTTAGAAATAAATTAAAAGAACAAGGAATAAAATAAATATATAAAAAACAAAGAACAATGTTGTACCGGGGCCAAAAAAATTCATTTTCATCCCTCAAAGTTTCGGCTAACACATTAACTCACCCTTAAAATTTATGGATGTTATGTTTCGATACTAAACTTTATCTTGTTTTTTATTTTTTCAACCTTTAAATATTGAAAAACAAGAAATAAAATCATTTGAAAATAGAAGACGAGAGAAAAAGGTCAGTTAGGTGTATTTTAGTCCGAAAAAAACTAATATTGTTGTTAATAAGTTTGTCTTGCAGAGAAATGTTCCATGAAGATGGTTTGAATTCTTTATTTTACTGGAAAAGGTAAATCTTTGATCGACTAGTTGTTTTTTTATTTTTATTTTAGATTTTTTAACCAATTAGAAAATATTTATAGGTTATAAATAAGTTTAATGAGTTCATAACATGTTTTCTAGGTACTTTAAAGTAAAAAAAAAAAGTTTGAAAATGAGTTTCTTCTAGTACCAAAAATCAAATTCTAACTTCTCGGCACTCGGAGGTGGCTAGGATTTGTATTAGAAGGTGCATCGTTAGATCTATATATATTTTTTAAAAAATAAAGTCATCAACCTTGTAAGTTTAGAGGGTATTTAAAAGTATGATAGTAGTTACTTTTTTAAAGTGCTTTGCTCGGTAATGCATTAAAATAATATTTTTATTTTTTAAAAATTATTTTTGACATTAACATATCAAAATCAAAATGATATGAAAATATAAAAAAATATTAATTTAAAAAAAATAAAAAAATTTAAATTTTTTTAAAATAATTTTTAAAATGCAAAAATAAACCGATCCTAGTCATGTCAATAATATGGCTTAAAATGTCCATTCATTTACGTGTATTTATTTTTGGGCTAGATATCCTTCTAAATAATTTATTCATGATTTTTTTTAATTTCTAATTGCATCTTTATTCCATGGTTATGATTGTTTTTTATTGAAACAACATACTTATAATAAAAAATGTTTTGGGTAAAAAACATATATGAATAAAAAATTAAAGTTTTTTATCAAATAAAAAACATTTTTTTCTTTTTAATTCAGTTCATTAGAATATTTAAAAATATTTATTTTAATTATTATTAATTTTTATTCAATAAATCATGTTGTTTATAAAAAAACATGTTATGATCAAAACAAAAACAAAAATATATATATAAATAAGAGGAAAGAAATTCTTCTAGAATTTTAATCATTACTTTTATAACAAGGATCTATTTTAATTTTTTTATAATTAGATAAAAATAGATTTTGGAAATTTGCTACGTGGAATTGCAGGATCACATTAACTATTGAATATTGATCATAAAAGTGGTTTATATTAAGATAAAAAAACCTGCATAGGGACCTTTAAATATAAAATGAATACTACAGGGATTGTGAAAGCATTAGGCCCAACACTGCTCGTCAGGCCCTCGCCTCTTCCTCTATAAATACCACACCAAAGCCACCTTCTTTTCTGTCTTTTGAAACTCGAGGAGTCGTTCTCTTATTTTCTTTCTAGGGTTCCACTGGACGAACAAATACAAATCCAAATCCGTTAGTCTAAAAAATTAAATTAAATAAATAAATAAAAAATAATTCAAACCAGAAACAGAAACAAAGAACCAGAATCCCTATGGAAGACCTTGACGAGTACGATCAACAGCCGATGAATGAAGATATGGAACCAGAAGAAGAAGACGCTGATGAGGAGATCACGCAGGAAGATGCCTGGGCCGTCATTTCTGCTTATTTTGAAGAGAAAGGCTTGGTGAGACAACAACTCGACTCCTTCGATGAGTTTATTCAAAATACGATGCAGGAAATCGTTGACGAGTCTGCTGATATTGAGATTCGGCCTGAAAGCCAGCACAATCCGGGTCACCAGTCTGATTTTGCTGAGGTATTTTGCATTTTTTTTACTTATGTTTGTGTTGTGTTGTGGAAAAAAATGGAAATTTTACGATTTTTTTTAATTTTTCTCAACTAAATTGTGTTCCTAGGGTTTCTAGGTTGTTACTGGAGAGGCTTTAATGGTGTAACTTATGTAGTTTTAATGGTGGAATAGTGGAATTATTCATAAAAAAGCTGCTAAAACCAGCATTTCAGTGTGGTCTAAGCCTTGATATTTTTTAATTCTTTGATTGTTTAGCTTCTCTTCTTTTGAAAGAGAAGTATGATACAAATGCTAGAAATGTTTTTGGTCTCAACTTTTTTCTTTTCATTTGATAGCATCAATTTCTGTTTGGTGGTACACATGGGAAGGTTTAAAATTAACTTAAGTTTTTGAGAGACTTTTTTGGTAGATGGAGACTGTGCACAGAGAATCTGCTAACTAAAGAAGTTTGGGCTATTAGAAATTAGTAAAAGAGTTTTGACTATTCTTTCTATCTTTCATTTGTTTGAAAACCTAAAAGAGCCTGAAAAGTTTAGATTAGAGTATCATTTGTCATTGCCCCTCCTCCTCCACCAAGCTGATATCTTAGTTTGCTTTTTCTTTCTTTTTTTTCATTTAGAGGTAGCACTTGAATTATTTCCAGAGCTTAGTTCCAATTGACGTAGCCATATAAATGTTGACCTTGGATTAATTGTTGAGTATTCCTTAATTAGCTTTCGGGAAAACATATTTCTGTTATTTGTGGTTGAGTGGATTCTTAAATGGCAATATGATTTTCTTGTTAAATTAGTTATATGATTGAATCATAGACTTTGAAAAAATGAGTTTGGCTTTGGTGAAAATACAGTGAACAAATTAGTTGAAGTTTTAAATGAATGTAATTGTGGAATTAGGTCCAGAATTGGGGGATGTGTGGTCTTAAGATTATCTACTTTTTGGAGGAAAAATGATGGTTGTCCTGGTAGGAATTTTCAGGTGCTGGAAAGAGAAAAGCTTATAAGATTCTGTACATATGTGTTTTTGTGGTTAGTTTTTGGTGCATCTGAATGTACAGGAATGCTAGGGTTTTGAAGGATTATTTTCCATCGAGGTATTTATTGAGGGATAAGATTTTGTTCCTTACATTGTCGTGGTACAATTATTTGGGGGATTTTAGTGTTTGCCTAGCTAGTTTTGGCAGGATCAAAATGTCCTCTTGGCTTGAGTTTTGCTGTCTCATTTTGTTTCTTTTACGTGTCATATTCTCCAATATGCGATCCTCGCCTTTTCTTTCATCAATATATTTTTTATCCTACAGAAGAAAAGGAATGTTTGCTTTCATATTCACTAGGTTAGATGCTGAGAAAACTATAATTTTATATCTTTCTTGTTTTCTTGTTGGCTCTTAACACCATGGGCTATAACTGCAGACTATCTACAAGATCAGTTTTGGCCAGATATACTTGAGTAAGCCCATGATGACAGAGTCTGATGGAGAAACTGCAACTTTGTTTCCCAAAGCTGCAAGGTTGAGGAACCTGACATACTCGGCTCCTTTGTATGTGGATGTTACAAAGAGGGTTATAAAGAAAGGTCATGATGGTGAAGAAGTCACTGAAACTCAAGACTTCACCAAAGTTTTCATTGGAAAGGTGAGTATAATGAATTATTTATTTGTATGTTGATGAATCGAGCTGGCAGCTCAAGTCTTTACTGCATTGTTGTGTTTTATCAGGTCCCTATTATGCTTCGATCAAGTTATTGCACATTATACCAGAATTCAGAAAAGGATTTGACAGAGCTTGGCGAGTGTCCGTATGATCAGGGTGGGTATTTCATTATCAATGGTAGTGAAAAGGTTCTAATTGCTCAGGAGAAGATGAGCACCAATCATGTGTATGTGTTCAAGAAGAGGCAGCCAAACAAGTATGCATATGTAGGAGAAGTTCGGTCTATGGCAGAGTCTCAGAACCGGCCACCCAGTACCATGTTTGTGCGGATGCTTTCTCGGACTAGTGCTAAAGGGGTAAGGGAATTGCTTGTGCTTGGATATATTGTTCTTGAGATTATTTCTCCTTTATAGACAGTTGTTTACAGTCTTCACATGATCTTGTTAACTGTGTTTATTGATGTTATTGCAGGGCTCTTCAGGGCAATACATCCGTGCTACTCTTCCATACATTCGAACTGAAATTCCGATTATCATTGTTTTTCGTGCTTTGGGTTTTGTTGCTGACAAAGACATTTTGGAACACATATGTTATGATTTCGCTGATACACAAATGATGGAGTTGCTTCGGCCATCTCTGGAAGAGGCATTTGTTATTCAAAATCAGCAGGTACCATTTATTTATTTATTTTATTCAATGCTGTAACGTAGTTGTAGTTCATAGTTGGAAGTGCTGTGATATTTGTTCTGACCATGTTAATCAGCACGAGTGAATTGTGATCCTTTATGTCTGATGGTATTGCTTAAACCTCTGCTGTTAAAATGTGTGTTTTCCTATTGGAAAACTGAGCTATTATTTAATGTGGCGTTTCTGTCCTTTTTTTTCACACTTCTCTCTCAGTATTATTTAATCATGTCCAATAATAAAAATTCATATTTTCCTCTGCGAACACTCATATAGGCACTCTGTTCCTTGTTCATATGTTATATTGACCATTGAAATGACCTCCTTCTTCTTGTTTTTTCTATCCATGTACATCTGTGATGGTTTATGTAACAAAAAGTTAGGATTATAATAGTACTGCATTTATAGAGTTTGTTATCCTCGTTACATGCACTGGATTACTTGATTCTGTTCAAGTCTACCTCGCATGTTGCCAAGAACATTGCTCATTTTTTATTTGCAATGCTGATGGTTGATATGTTATGTGCTGTTGTTTGATTCAGGTTGCTCTTGACTACATTGGAAAGCGTGGGGCAACTGTTGGTGTAACTAGGGAAAAAAGGATTAAGTATGTGTTAGCAAATTTACTTGGGCAGCAAGATTCTTCTTAAGAAATTTTATAATGTTCAAAGATTCATCTTAACAGGTATGCCAAAGAGATTCTTCAAAAAGAAATGCTTCCTCATGTCGGTGTTGGAGAATACTGCGAGACCAAAAAAGCTTATTACTTCGGGTAAGATTTTTGATTTTGGTGGGATACTTACATATGCATCTGGTGATATGGCATTGGCTAACAAATTCTGTTCAGGTATATCATTCACCGGCTTTTACTTTGTGCACTTGGCCGGAGGGCAGAAGATGATAGGGATCATTATGGAAACAAGCGGCTTGACCTTGCTGGTCCTTTACTTGGGGGCTTGTTTAGAATGGTTTGTTATGGTTGGAAGTATTGGTGGATTTTTAAGTGGGGTCTTGAAATTTTAATGTGTTATATTATCTCATCCTTGCTTTCTTTTGGATGCAGTTATTCAGAAAGTTGACCAGGGATGTCAGGTCTTATGTGCAAAAGGTTTATTTCCTTATTAAGCCTGCTTTCATTTGTTTGCAATTTACTTCAATTCTTCCATGGTGCTGACCTACATTTCTCATGTATGGTACAGTGTGTTGATAATGGGAAGGATGTTAACCTACAATTTGCCATTAAAGCAAAAACCATTACCAGTGGTCTTAAATACTCACTTGCCACTGGGAACTGGGGACAAGCAAATGCAGCTGGAACAAGAGCTGGAGTGTCACAGGTTTTTCTCACTTTTATTTTTTGTGTATTTCTTTGTTGTCTCCTTTCCTATCCTATTGGATTGTGTATAACTTGATTTCTGTTTGCTTGTACTGAAAACAATTTTATGGCTTATTGCAAACAGGTGTTAAATAGATTGACATATGCCTCTACACTGTCACATTTAAGAAGATTAAATTCTCCAATTGGGCGTGAAGGTATCACTTTTCAGGATACTTGATGCTTGTGATATTTGGGCTTGTGTAGATTTTTGCAAATTGTACCTCTCTCCCCACAGCTGTTTGTTCCTTGGATCATGGTGTCAGTAGTTTGTTTTTCTGTTACCATTTCTCCTCTTCAACTCAATTCTGGTTTTTTTAACCAGGGAAATTGGCAAAACCAAGGCAGCTACATAATTCACAATGGGGAATGATGTGTCCTGCTGAAACACCTGAAGGACAAGTTAGTATAGTATCTGGCTGTTCTATTATGAAATATACCCCACTCTTGCAAGTTGATAAATGTCCATTTCTCTGCTTCTAATGAGGCATATTTGCTGGTGATGCTAGGCTTGTGGATTAGTGAAGAATCTCGCATTGATGGTATACATTACAGTTGGATCAGCTGCATATCCCATCCTGGAGTTTTTAGAAGAATGGGGTACCGAGAATTTTGAGGTGCATACTTTTGAGTTCTGGGCCAGCGGATGCTGATTTCTGTTTCCATGTTCTTTTAGTATGATTCTTTCCCTTTAATTGCAGGAAATATCCCCTGCAGTTATTCCCCAAGCAACAAAAATTTTTGTCAATGGTGGCTGGGTGGGTATCCATCGTGATCCTGATATGTTGGTGAAGACATTGAGACGGCTGCGGAGACGGGTCAGTTTACTTGTTTTTGTTATTTTCTGGTTGTAATTGTGTGAACAAATCTTAGTTATTCTTCAAGAAGCAGAATATGGGCTGGGATCATGGGATGGCTGCATAAATTTTTGGCAGTTCAAATGTTTTAAATGTGATCCTTCAGTTGAGAGGGGGAACTGGATATGGAACATTTGAGTGTGTGATTCTGCAAGCTTTATAACTGCTTTGGCTTGATCAGGTCCCATAGAGTACTATATAACTAAGAGCCAAACCCAAATGCAGACATGCAATGGAAGAGTAATCTAGAATTCTTCTTTGTTGTCCTGTAGCTTTCTTCTAGCATTTTGCTGTTTTTTGCCCATATTTGTAGTGGCTTTGAGTGAAGCAAAAAGTATAAATGGTAAATAAAATTCCAGAACAGGAAGAAATTAATTCATACATGTAAATGTAAAATTCCTTTGGAACATAATATTACTGATTTGATCCCAAAATGACATGATTTATAAGTGCTGTAATCTCTTGATTAAGAGAAACATTTTTATGCTTATTGACATCTCGTGGTTGCATCTAAGGGTTTAAACCCTTGTGGTGCATTTAATGAATTTAAGCACCCAAGAGCAGCCCACATCATACAAGATACTTGCCAAGAAGAGGATGTTATTGTGTAAAAGAATGTTTTGTATTTGAATGCTGATGGTCTTCAAATGTACAGGTTGATGTCAATACTGAAGTTGGGGTTGTTAGAGATATTCGCTTGAAAGAGTTGCGGATTTACACTGACTATGGCCGGTGCAGTCGTCCTCTATTCATTGTGGAGAAACAAAAGCTTCTTATAAGGAAGAAGGACATCCATGCACTGCAACAGAGGGTGAGTCATTTAATTTATAATGATCATCTTTTCAAATGTTTTCCTCTTCAGCTGCTATATTAGTGCTATTTGTTATCTTTTTTTCTAGGAAACCCCAGATGAGGGTGGCTGGCATGATCTTGTGTCAAAGGGATTCATTGAATATATTGACACTGAGGAAGAAGAGACCACTATGATATCCATGACCATACATGTAAGTTAACTTTTGGAAAAAAGTCTCTTGCTCAAGTACATCCACCAGCCAATTCAGTTGGAAACTGGAAGCATCTGACAGAATTTGCTAAAATCCGTGTCAGGATCTTGTACAAGCGAGGATTAATCCAGAGGAAGCATATTCTGATACTTACACCCATTGTGAGATCCACCCATCATTGATTTTAGGTGTTTGTGCTTCTATCATTCCTTTTCCTGACCATAACCAGGCAAGTCAGTCAATTTCTTGTTTGAGGAAATTTGTCGGTGGCATGGTACCTGCTTGTATTTAATTATACATATTTGTTCTTGGTGGCTTGGTGCTATTAGTCCCCACGTAACACTTACCAATCTGCTATGGGAAAGCAAGCCATGGGAATTTATGTCACCAATTACCAATTTCGAATGGTACGTCTTTTTTTCTTTTTCATTCTGCACTGTTTTCTTCAATTGTTACCTTTTGCATTATTTCTACTAATTCATGCCTTTTGTCCATCCCTTCCATATTCAGGATACGCTGGCTTATGTTCTCTATTATCCCCAAAAGCCACTTGTTACTACAAGAGCCATGGAGCATCTTCATTTTCGGCAACTTCCTGCTGGCATTGTAAGTATCTGATTATATATTTGTGTTGCTTTTTTTTTCCCACAAGAAGCTATGTTTATGGCTTTCTTTCTCTCTCTTTCTGCCTTAGAATGCTATTGTTGCGATTGCTTGTTATTCTGGATATAACCAAGAAGATTCTGTTATTATGAACCAATCATCAATTGATCGTGGATTCTTTAGATCACTTTTCTTCCGTTCATATAGGTAAGCAAGTTGATAACACATTTTGGCTTATGTGGTTCTTCTGATACTTGATTGAACTGCTGACACCCTTTTTTAACTCACAGGGATGAGGAGAAAAAGATGGGCACACTTGTTAAAGAGGATTTTGGTCGCCCAGACAGAAGTAACACAATGGTGATGACTAGCATTCAATACTTGGCATTCCCTTGCTGCTACTTGTTGAGCATTAAACAAACAACTTTTTTTACAGGGCATGCGCCATGGCTCTTACGATAAATTGGATGATGATGGTCTTGCACCTCCTGTAAGGATACTTAATTCAGTTGTGGTTTTTTTGCCAGTTGCGAGAATTTTATTTTGAATGCATTTTCTTTTATTGCATTATTAGGGCACAAGAGTTTCAGGGGAGGATGTGATCATTGGAAAGACGACTCCAATCGCTCAGGAAGAAGCTCAGGGACAGTCTGCACGCTACACGAGGCGTGATCACAGCATAAGTTTACGTCACAGTGAAACTGGAATGGTGGATCAAGTAAGCTCTTATTATTTGAATTGCCATGTTTTGATTGAATTATGGTGCCTGTTGCTTTCATCATGAGAGCTGATTAATCAAAAAAAAAAATTCCCATTGTAGTATCTTATCCTATCAGAGGAAGTGTGGATCATATAATTACAAGTAGCCAGCTGTTTGAAATAAAAACATGTTGCACATAAATTTGAAAGTTGTTTTTCCCCAACTGCAACCTGCCTGCCTTTTCTGATTGCTTTTTGTCTTTTGCAGGTTCTGCTTACAACAAATGCTGATGGGTTGAGGTTTGTGAAAGTAAGGGTCAGATCTGTCCGCATACCTCAGATTGGAGACAAGTTTAGTAGTAGGCATGGTCAAAAGGGAACTGTTGGCATGACTTACACACAAGAAGACATGCCTTGGACTGTGGAAGGCATCACTCCTGATATTATTGTCAACCCACATGCTATTCCCTCTCGAATGACAATTGGACAGCTTATCGAGTGTATTATGGGAAAGGTTGCAGCACATATGGGAAAGGAAGGGGATGCCACACCATTTACTGATGTCACTGTAAGTTGCATTCCTCTGAAATCTTAGGTTACAAGATTTTTGGGTGAAAGATTTGCTAATTTCCTAAGTGTATTTTCTGTTCTCCAAAGTCTTGCAAGATTTGGTTCATTGCTTGTTTTCTTTAAATGTTGTCCGTTGTCCAGAGGCTTGCTGTGGAATTCTATGATCGTGACACATACACTATCAAATAGAAAATGATAAATTGTTAGGTGTTGACATTTAGAAAGTAGATCGGGAAGGCATCAGATTAGAATTTTAAATAGCTTCATTGGTCATGTGTTTTGCTTCCCTCATTATATTTAATGGTAGATTTTATGGGGTAAGTTGCTGTATTAACTGACTGTAGAGGGACTTCCTAATCCTGATTTCTCACTTTGCATTTGTGAGAACAATCCTTAACAAGTTTTTGTTATGTATCCACAACTAAGTATTTGCTTTTGGATGCCTCTTCTTTGTAGTATTTGGAAAATAATCCTGTGCCGCTGTTTTTTCTGAGTTTGAGCACCATGGTAGTCTGTAGTTTATTTTTCTTGCTGTTTGATTGAATCTCTCCAGTTTGTTTCTTTGAAATTGTCTCATTTGGTTATTTGATGTATTAGGTGGATAATATTAGCAAAGCTCTTCACAAGTGTGGGTATCAAATGCGAGGGTTTGAGACCATGTATAATGGTCACACTGGGCGCCGGCTGTCAGCAATGATTTTCCTTGGTCCCACTTATTATCAAAGGCTAAAACATATGGTTGATGACAAGATCCATTCCCGTGGAAGAGGCCCTGTGCAGATCCTCACAAGGCAGCCTGCTGAAGGAAGGTCACGTGATGGTGGTCTCCGCTTTGGTGAGATGGAACGAGATTGCATGATAGCACATGGTGCCGCACACTTCTTGAAAGAGAGGCTATTTGACCAGAGTGACGCATATAGAGTCCATGTCTGTGAGCGTTGTGGGTTGATAGCTATTGCAAATCTCAAGAAGAATTCTTTTGAATGCAGAGGTTGCAAGAACAAAACCGACATTGTTCAGGTAGTTTTCTTCATATATTTTTCTTGATCGTGCACTTTGCGAAACTCGTGCTCTTATTCCCACGTTTCAATTTACTAAAAGCTTTCAACATTTTCCCCAACTGCGATTTGATTTTGATATGCAGGTGCACATTCCTTATGCCTGTAAGCTACTCTTCCAAGAGCTTATGGCCATGGCCATAGCTCCTAGAATGCTTACAAAAGATATTAAACAGGCCAAGAGCCAGAAGAAGAAGGGAGCTTAATTACTTGATGAAGGTTAAGAGTGAGTTCCATGCTCGCAGGGCATGTTGGACGTTTATAATTGACTCAAACCTACCTCATAACAATGATGTTCTTGTATAAATATTATGTCAGTAGCAATTTTGTTAGCATTGGATGATGGGTGCCGTTGAGTATATAGAGTATTTAATCAACTATTGCTTTTCTGAGCCCAGTTTGTATTTCAGGTCTGTTTGTCCCACTGAAAGCTCTAAATTCATTTTACAGAGTGTCGTCGATTCAAGTTCAAGTTAGTCACGGAACTGCTTGCAAAATGAACTTGTGAAAGGTTTTTTAATACTCGCACTAAAATTGCTGGCCGCTTTTTGGTTGCTTTGAGATTTAAATAGAAACAGGATGTCTGCTAGATCAAAATTCATTTGGTTACAGAATTCTTGGTTGTTTTATTATATTATTATTTTTCCCTAATAAATCTACTTGTAATGGAATCTGTTACGTTGCCTAGTAAATTAACCAATTTATTTATTCTACCTAAATAAATAAATTTTGAAACTAATTGATTATTTTTATTTCTTTGATAGAATTAATTTGAAATTAAAATGAATAAATATTAATATTAATATAATTATTTTAATTCTCCATACAAAAATTCTGATTTTAGCCTTTTGTTTTAAAAAATTAGTAGCTTAGATCCCCGTTCTTCTTCATTCAAAAACACACCAATAGCCTTAAAATCTATTTATTTTTTTATTTGAAAAACCAAAATTTCTAAATAGAAAATGAAAATTATGATATTAAATTTTATTTCTAAAATTTAAAACTAGTTCCTTAGAAAAAAATTAAAATTGATTATTTATATCAAATGTTATTGAAGTTGAGGGCATTTAAGTTATGTTATTTGTTTTATATGCAAAATATATAGGAAACCTTAAGAAAAAAAAGGATTACAAATATATCAAAGTACAAGAAGATCAAAACTAAAATTAAGAGTACATGAACTAGTATAAAGTAGAAAAAGAATTAAAAAATAGTACTTTTATGTGGTAAATAAATAAACGGTTAGCTAAATAATAAATAGAACTTATAAAAAAAAACAATAATAAATCCTGCATAAATTAATAAAATATTAACCAAAAACTTTAATCATTTTTAAATTTTTTAACTTAAAGAAGTTCTTAAGTAGATAAAAAAATTCAAAAAGAATTTAGCTATAGATAAATAAAAATAGGTAAAATGTTTAACAATTTTTTTAAAAAAATTTACAATATTTTTTTTTTCAAACAATAATAAATCCTGCATAAATTAATAAAATATTAACCAAAAAATTTAATCATTTTTTAATTTGTTCTTCTTTTAAAATAACTTAAAGAATTTTTTAAAGTAGATAAAAAAATTCAAAAAGAATTTAGCTATAGATAAAAAAAATAAATGTTAGACGTCGTGTTCAAAAAAAAAAAAAAAACTCGTAGCGACTAAAGCCATAACCGTTGTTGTTAATTGACGTTTTGAACGACACCAACACTGCATTGTATATCTCATTCACAAAGAAGTCCCTCTTGCTTGCCTCTTGAGAGAGAGAGTCAACGAGAATGGCGAGCAAAGAAGAAGACATGGCAGAAGCAGAAGAAGAAGAAGGACCACCGCCTGGCTGGCAATCTTTCCCTCCAGAACCATCTTTACCACCGCCTCCAACACCACCTCCGCCGCCTTCAGGTGAATCTCATCGTACACGCACACATTTCCACCTTCAACCTTGAGCAATAATATATCTTCCAATTGAATCTAAGATCCTGCCAATATCAGCTACAAAACACTTTTTACTGTCTTAATCAATGTAATTGGTTATTAATTTTTTTGGTTTAAATTAGTGGAGGGTTATTTGCTGCAGAACTGGGTCAAATGGTCTGTGGCTCTTGCCGCAGACTGCTTTCGTATCCAAAAGGAGTCAGACATGTTCAGTGCCAGTGTTGTCAGATGATCAACTTTGTACTTGAAGGTTCCTGCTTTCTCTTCTATCTTTAGCTTAAAAGATACTCTGATTATTGCTCAATCCATTAGCGTAATGTTTTAAGATATTGAAATTTAACCTGCTTGGTTTTCAGCTCATGAAGTTGGGCAAGTGAAGTGCGGTAGTTGTGATGTATTACTTATGTATCCATATGGGGCTTCATCTGTTCGATGTTCCTCATGCCGTTTCGTGACAGAAATTGGGGTAAGATTGTGGATATTTGCATCCTTGTTTGGATTATTTATGATTGGATGCTTTAGCAAGGCTGGCATTCAAGAGAAGTCTTTGCTTTCTATATGATCAAATGTGTTGAGATGCGTTTGGTGTGTGATTTTGCATTGCAGTATTAGAATTGTGAGAAGTTACAGAATTAATTATTGCCATTTACAAGGTTTAGAAATTACAATGTTTCTTGATTTCTTTCTTTTTCTTGTTGAAGTTCTTTTGGATTGTAATATTAGGATGCATATAAAATGTTCTTGTAGGACTGTGTTTTCATATTGATTTTTGTTAGGGATTTCTTTACACTTCAAACTTGACTAGACACATTTAGAGTTTGTACCTAAACTTTGGCCAAATTGAAGTTTTTAATAGTAGTTAGTGAAAAAGGTAATATGAGATTGTTGTCTATTATAATTTATAAATGTTTTATAGAAAAAAAATCTGAAAAATCTTCTTAAAGAAAACACTGCAGGAGTTCTTTTTCCCCTGATGTTCTCTTGGTTGTTATTCATAACCTCATACATGCAAATGCCATGTTCTAGACTCTTGTTTTGATGATGGTTCATGTGCAGGAGCAAAACAGGCGACCACCATGGTCTGTGATACAAGGGTACCCTCCCCGTCCCATGCCGTCCAACCCCATTTCCTGAGTGATCATCACCGTGATAGATTTTTTTTCTGATACCATAACTGGGCGCTGTTCACTTCTTGGGATGTCCTGCTTCCAAAGTCTCTCAAGAGACACTTCTGTGGTTGCTTAGCTATATATATCAATGTGCATGAATAGTGGATGCTCATTGCCCTCACAGAATTATCATCTTTTTTAGGTATACATCAAAAGTGCTTTAACCTTCTTAAAACAAGTGATTGTATGTTTTAGGAAAGCCCAGCTATTATGCTCTCCAGCTTGAGTCCGGGAAGTTCTTAGGTATGGGTGCTGCCATCCCAGTGTCTTCTTTTTGTCAAATCCATCTTTTACAGGAATGTCGAAGCTATTTATGCACTCTGCCATTGATCTTTATTGCATAGATTGGCATTTCTGTGTACTTAGTGTCTGTGCCAATTTAAAGAATTTTGTTTTTAATAGGTTTTTTAATCACATGCAGATATTTTGTACAAGATCCTTTTGTTCTGGATGTAACTTTTCAAGTTATTCAAAGCAGAAAGAAAAATGTTTTATGTCTTGCACTAGGGATGGTCCGGTCAGTGGCGGTTCATCTCTAACTAGAACTAGAAAACATAGCTAGCAAGCATTTTTCTTTTCATTTTCATGTTTTTGGGCGTGGCAATGGTTAGCTTGTCATAAACTCAAAATTGTGTCCTTAATTTGTTCTGGCTAGTGCATATCCAGTAAATGTTTGAGGCTTGCTTAGCGTTACTCTTCAAGGGAGGGCGGATGATTTTTTTATTCTTTTTCGAGCTCCATGTCTAAACAATGCTAAACCCAATTGGGGGTTAACTTGATACTTAATTTATGCTCGAAATTAATTGTATGGTACCGTGATACAATGGCTAATCGTGTCCATATTCCTGCCTGGAAATACAAGTCTTCAATCTAGATGGTAGTCACAGCCTGTGCTTTTGACTCTTGAAATCTACGTTGTAGTTTCAACTTGCAAGTATCTACTGTCTACTGCTGAAAAGGGGTCTTAAATCTGTGGGCGAAGGGTGTCAAGATTTTTGGGGCTCAACTGGCATCAAACTAAAGAAAAATATATTGAAAGTGTTAAAGAGTGACTCTCAGATCAACAAACAACATGGATCTTGCTGTAAGATATTTACCTGCTGCTGGCCGGCAAAATTTTCATCACAGTGATGCGTTCTTACTGGTTGCCATGGTGGACAATCTTAGCTGAACGAAGCAGCTGCTGCTTCCCAGTGATTTTCCTTTGTGTTTAACATAATGGGAAAATAGAGAGAGGTGGCAGTTCCATATACTATAGAAGCTGAAGTATATCACCAACAAAAATTCTAAAAGTTTACCCATTATCAACAAATAGAGTTTAAATGCACTCTTATTCATGTAAAAACTCTGCAATTTCAGTTTGATTACATTAAGAACTATTAGAATCAAATTGGCCTATCATTTCACAGCATATCAGAACAATGTTTTCCTTACAACATGCTATCTGTTTTAGCAGGCAATCTCCTGAGGAAACTTTGAGGAATAGAAGGAATGCCAACACGAAGTCTCGGAGGCCTCATTGCATAAGTCCATGTGACAAGAACCAAGTACCTGAACTGAACTTTATGAACCAAAATACAAGCAATCAGACAGAATATCAAAAACATTGCAGTAGCTCGCGGATCCCTCCAGCTTACAAGAGCATGGATCCTCTCCAATTGAGTTGCCAAATCTCCTATCATTATCATCAACCTCCCTGCAATCCCTCTCAATCTATCATACCTTGTTTTCAGTGCTTCACCTTGCTTGGAAGTTGGAAATGTATCGAATTCTTCGTCGAGTTCATCATGCTGTGCAGTTTCAGCATGAGATAATTTGGTATCCATATGTGGAGGATGTCTCGGCCTCTTCGGAAAGCGCCAAACCCCGAGCACGAAAAAAGCCAGAAAGAAAGCAGGCAATATTAGTTTTGGGGACATAACCATAGCAGCGAACAATGAGTAAATTAGGATTGTGACTGCTGAATTCTTCCAATGGCGTGTCTGATCAAACTGCCTCCAAATAAAAAGGATACCACTCAAACATGCCATGACTCTCTCGCAATTTGCCTTTCCTCTTCTCAAGCTCCATCTGTTTACACCTGTATCAAGCATGTATTCCACAACCTCCCTGCTTAGAGGTGGGTCGGCACGGCCAAGCCTCAAAGAGAGAGTATAAGTAGCTTGGTGTCTTAAACTATCAAGCTGATAGACTGATAATGGCTTAAGGTAATGCATCATAGGAAGCAAAGGTTGTGAGTAAGTATGAAACAAGTCAATCCAATTGCTGCAGCTAAATTTCACAGCCAAATGAAGCTCTCCCATTTTCTTCAATCCATTAGGTTGCAAGACTAGAAGTGGGTAGGAATGTGTGTAAATCCTACCAGTTTCGAGAGTAGACAACCGAATCCTTACCTTGCCAAGTCTTGGATCCCTCTTCCCTCCATTCTTATCCCCTTCCTGTAAATGATAATTATGAAAAACTCCAATAGTAACAACTGTGTACGGATCATAAACATCCCAGTGGTATTGCTCATTCCACTTTGGAGCAAAACTGTCCACTATAGTTCTAGTTCTAACCCACTTTTGCCCGTATTTCGCTACACAATAAGCATCGGTAGTTCCACGACCATCCTTGGACTTCGTTGGTAGCAACCCTTCGGCTTTTAGGATGCCTAGCTCCAATACCCCAATTTTCTCTGGCCATAACTTGGGAGATGTTGCCCTCAAATCACTGCAGTAGTAAGTTGGCTCATCAAAAACATGATATACACCATCTAAAAAGATCCTCAAATGAAGCCTACCAGCAAACTTCACTTCGGTCTTCTTCTCACCCTCCGCAACATGCTTCTGAAGAGTAATCCACTGATCACCAATAGGTTGAGGAAGCAACCTCTTCTCCACTTGGTGCAAAGGAATCACTGACCTCCCTAAACATACATCTTTATCAGCTCCCATCTTGTCCTCCACGCTCAAAACCAAAGGATCATCAAATGGCTCTGCAGCAACAAACATCACCTCCTCGTTCCAAGTGGGATTCAAATTCGTGTCCTTCGAGACTTTAGTCCTCAAAACCAAGTTCCCAAGAACAGCCTTGACGTAAGCTTCTGGTTTCCTGTTCCTGTCTGCAGGTGCCAAATCTTGTGCTGCAATCACTTGAATTCTGAGATACCACAGTACCGGGGAGAGGTATACATTAGAACGAGTTTTTGTCACGCTTTTGCCACTAACGGCAGCTGCATCGGAATGCCAAGCAACCGGAAATGCATCATCAGCTTGATTCCCTATCCAAACAGCTAACATCAACTCTCCTACAATCTTAACCCCATTGCGATCCTCCAACTTATACCACTGTGGTGCCAATGGACTATCTGGTGGAAACCGCGTTGGAATATGGCCCAAATCAAAGGAAAGATGGCCAGTAATCTCATTAATCGCAGATTCCTTATCCCTTACCAAGATCTCTAATCTCCCACCCAGAATCTGATCTCTTGTGAAAGCATAGACTTCGTTCCATTCTGGGTTTGAGGTCTGCTCAAAGCATCTAGTTATTCCCTTGTAGTTTCCAATCTTTAGCTCCACAAAAGGGTTACAAGTGCCAGAAATGTTGTTCATTGGCAAGCCATTGGCTTTCACAATTCTGACATAAATAAACTGCCTTTGTTCAACTAGAGTAAGCTTGTCACTGCCTGTGGCTTTCCTTCCACCAATATCAGGTGATGTCGCCTTGAGGGTATAGTCCACCCTTGGTTTCTCTTTTGGAGGCATTTTCTCAAACTACAAGAACTAACAGAAAGTTTAAAAAAAAAGTCACTGCCTATAATCTTTATTCCTGTTAGACATTTTGTACCAGGAGCACAAACCTTTCAAAGTTAAATTAATCTCCAAGAATATGCAAATAGCAGGTCTCTGTGAAAGTTTTGAATGCTAGAAATCTGTGGACATAAGAAAGGCAAATACTGTCAGATTTCGTATTCAAACTTGGAAAGATAATGCATATAGTATTAGTTATACAAAAACAAGCCAGACAAATAGATAATGTTCATCTAGAAAATTATACTCTTTGGCTCCGCTACTTTCAATATCCCATTAATGATTTATGAAAAACTTCTTTGAAAAACATGACTATATTATAATGATATATAGCACTTTGATATATAGTTGAGCACATTAATCATTTTGTAATTTTCCAGCATAAGAGTCTGATGATCTGCACAATTCCCTTGCTATGGCACTTGCATCCACCTTGCATACCTTTTATGAATAAAGCTGGATTTTTTGTGTTTAATAATCTAAGAAAGCTGGTCAAGGACATAAATCATAGTAGAATTTTCAGACAATCAAACAGTAAATATAAAGTCATGGGACAATACTGTCTTTCTAACTCTAGGATGCACAAACAGAAGAGAGAACTAACCTTCTCATGCACAAAAATTTCCCGCAGGCTTCTTGTATTAAGTACAGACTGCTGCGAACCCCATTAGAAAACCATGCTGTAAATTAGTAGACAGCATAAGAAATCAAAACCTTATAGCAAACAATATCCAAAAGTGCTTGGAATGAATGTTAAAATTTGAAAATGCAATAATTAATTAATTGTGTTCATATATATATATGGAAAAATTGTAGGTTCAAAACACTAATATAACTGCAAGAAAGCAAAAATGAAAGCTTACATTTTAGTACTCGAATGTCAGTACTTCTTTGAAGCATTAGCTAGATTTTCTGTGCTCAGGTCCAAGCATGATTGGATTCAATTTTTCGAGAACATTTTTGTGCCAATTGTTAGAGTTTTTCAGGTCTTAAGAAAATAAATAGAGAGAGATTGAGAACCATCTTTGCTATTAGAATTGGAATTAATAATTACAATTGAATATTTTGACAACCTACAGGCAATCAAAAAAGGGATAATTTAAATTAAATCTTAACTATTTTCATGATTTTGTAACGGCTGTGTGTTGAATATAGCTATGTACCAGGAGAAAATGAATGAGAGACAACCTTGAGATTTTCCCTTTTCTTCTTCTAGCGGGATGGATCTTGAATGGCATTCAAAACAGGAAAATTCTTTTTAAAATTAATGATATGATTTGGAAATTCAATTTGCATTGAATGCTTTTAAAATAATTATAATGTTTTTTTCTTAAATAGAAATAATAAGCTTTTGCTCTGTTTTGCAGCTACAAAATGGCAACTTAAGGGGATCTTTGGGTACATGCCATGGTATTCATATATATCATCGCTCCCAGCATCTAATTTCATGAATTAATTATTCAAAATCTAGCATAAAAGTTTTGATTTTTTCTGCTTAATTGAAGATTTTTCTTCGTTATAATTCTAATCCATGCAATAAATTATGAAACAACCATGTTTGTGTATCTTTAATGTGATAGGCTTTTCTTTCATATCTTGAACTCAAAAATTCAAATACTAAAACCGATTCAAGGCATGAAAGCTTTCAGAATTTCACTTCTACAATCACCTAAGTTGCCATTCTTTTGAAAACTCCAAGATCTCTTGGATGATTTCTCAATCCAACTGATTGAAGCTGTCTTGCACTCCTTAGTCTTCCTGATGCACCCTTTAAATGAACAGAGACTTTCCCAGCTAGTCTTCAACCTAGCATGGGCGGTGGCTATGGGAATTGTGACTGCTATGCTTGCTTTAAGGATAGAAGGGCTGGATTCTTCTTATCTTCCCGTTATTGATTCCTGCTTTCCACCAACACACAGATGGGGATACTTACATGAAAAATCACTTTTGGAGCTTGAAGTGTACTGGTCAGCTTCTTCCATGTCTCCAAATCGGCATCTATCTACTCGCTTTGTTCTCTGCAGTCTGTGCCATAAGAAGCAGGTGGTATCTTCTAAAGCATACTGATATGTTTCACATGCAGCCCAACACATCTCGCAAGGGCTTCATTCTTCCTATGCATTGGCAAATCCCCACCTCGAACAGTAGGAAGAGGAGCATCAAAGCTGCAGGTAGTATAAAGTGAAGACATGAAATCATTTCCTTATACCCCAAATCCATAACCCAACACAACATAGCATCTATAAAATATTGGCATTTGGCTCTCACTAAAGCAAGCATTTAGCAGCAGCATTAATGATTTCAGCTCAAAAAACACGCATTACCAACATTCTTTACAGACCATGAACTGTTCTTGCCAAAAAAAAAAAAGAGTAGACACACACACGCGCACATATATATATATATCACCAACATGAAGATTATGATGATCTGTATGTAAAATATCAAAAAACAATTACGTGTGTAGGAGAGGCCACAGATTATCAACAGTTTCAAAAGATTGGAAACGCATAAATGTTCAATGAAACAAATTAAATCCCAATATCCACTGGTTCTGAGCACACGTAAGTCCATGCAAATTCAAACCAAGAAAATCAGCAGCATACAAGAGGAGAATCGCAAGGATACGGTAACTAATACAAGATATCAATTACCTAAGCTCTCAAACAGAATTAACATACATACTAGCATGATGCGCCAAGAATAGTCTTGATAGGAACAGCCAAAGCATTTCCAAGAACACCTCCAATTCCATTAGCAGCTATATTGATGACAGACCCCATTTCTAAATAAGTCCAAAATCATATATTTCCCTTTCAGAAATCCACATTATGTCACTGGAAATAACTCCTTTCCTGCTTGCTTAATCATGGAAGCACGAGAAAGGATAGATAAAATGGTTGAAAAGAGTCAGTAACAAAACAATAGAAATAACTATCAATATAGTCATTACTATATATTACAGATGATAATTAACTAGGATGAAATTTCAATAATTATCCAAACCTGTTTCCAAAATTCTGCATGTTTTGTTCCTAAAATCCTTCTTATTCGCCATAAAATGCAGGGCTCAGAGGCGCAAGAACTTGATTATTATTTATAACACTAACAATAAAAGAAGATTCAAACAGATAAATATAAATGAATGGAAATGAAGCATATATAAGAAAAACTGGAAAATTAAGAAGAAGAAGATGGCCTGGGTCGTGACTGACCTCAAAGCCTTGTGAAAGCCAGAAAGGGTTCAAAGAGAGAGGGAGGAGAAACGGTTTTTAACGGTAAGGAATTTTGTTTTAAAATGAAAGGGGGAGCTTTGTAGATGTTTTTGGCGTTGGGCTGGGCTCACAGCCTAGCCCGTATTAAGCCCAACTATGGATTATATAAATTTGAAAAGAAATTAACAAAGGGAAACCTTTTTATAATAATAATAAAAAAATGCTTCGAATTAAGAAAAAACTAAATAAATATTTTCACCTCTGTTGATTTTTCTCGTAAAAGCAGTATTCCAACTAGTAGTCAATAACGAGTATTGTAATATCTCTCGTCATGTGAGAGAAAAAAAAAACTTAGAAAATGAACAGTGAAATTTTGGGGGAATTCTCAGAAATAGTCCCCTCTGTAAAGTATTAATTTAAATTCCAATTTTTTTTATCAATTTTTATTCTTTTTAGTCTTAAAAATTTTCAACTGAATCTTTTCTTTTATATTTCATTATAAATCCCATTCAAATTAAACTTTTTGTTAAAAAAAAAAAACAATATTGTTTGGTAGAAAATATAAAGTTTTATGTTAAAGAATATTAAAGTTCTCTAACAAATGTTACAATTGGAAGAAAAAAAAATTGAAGGTTTATTTTTGTGGGATCCCACAATGATATTAACAAAAACCAAAACATGTAGGTTAAATACTGTAGTTTTTATTATTATTTATATTTCACCATTATGTGGATTGAATTAGTGAATTCTTTAAAAATGTTACATAGGTTAAATTAGTTTTTAAAAATAAAAAATATTTATTTTTTATAATATTTTTAATATATGTATTCTTGCATAGTATTTTTTTTCTTTTATTTTATTCAATAAATTTTATGTATGTATCGATTTCTATTACAAATTAATCAAATAAATTTATTAAACACAATCAGGTAAATGACTTGTATTGCAATATAAAATATCTTAATTTATATTTGTGTTTCAATTTTTCTAGTTATGTTTTTATTTATCGTTAATAACATTTTTTTCATTTCTTTACATAATGTTTCTTAATTTTTTAATTAGACACATGCAAAAGTTTTTCAATTTACATTTATAAATATTTTTATATAAGAAAACACATTGAAATATTTATCATGTATTGATGTTTTCAATTTAATTTTTATTCTTTGGGTTTCTAGTTTTTTTTCTTTGATCCTTTTATAAAAGTTTTATTCTTTCTTAATTACACCCTTTAATCCAAGTTTATAGTGTATTGTGTCTATTTATTTTGATCATCATTTTTTTAATTTTTTTTTGTTGATGTTTTTATTCTTTTCAATTTAACTTTCAAATTCAAAATTTATTATTGCTCTTTAATTTATTTATTTATTCGATTTTAACCCTCATTCTTTTATTTATTTTTTTATTTTTGGATTTTTTAGTATAAGTTTTTTACGATTTCATCCTTCAATCTTAGAAATTAGGTTTCATGATTTTTTTCATGTATGATGTTTTTAATCTTATAATCTAAGTTATAAGTTTGAAAAGTTAACAGGATTTAGATATTTTTTTTTTGTTTCATTTCCTCTTCCAATATCATCATTCGAAATTATCTCTCTTTTTTTAGATTTTGTTTTCAAGTTATTTAGTATGATATCATATTTTTATAAGAGTATCTCAATCTTCTATATTTATCATGAATTTTACGTGTTAATCGAGCTTTGCTCAGGATAATATTTTTTATTATTATCTTATTTTTTATTATATTATTAAATTAATCCAAATTTAATTTAAATATTAAATTTCAAAAACATAGTTATCTTTTGAAAAAATTTCCCATGTGAAATAAAAATTTAGTCCAGCACGCGAGGTCACAGTACTAGCAGCTAATCTAGTGTATGATTCAAATGAAAATCTATTTTTATGATCACCATGTCAATTCATGCTGAATTATGGTCCTCTACGAAATGATAAGTGATCGACTTTAGAAAC
>Ga0307515_10006648_pt1 | contig 23047 bp, 13 predicted proteins | sample 17_EM_MG_FD_194513 | JGI IMG/M metagenome (GOLD analysis project Ga0307515, IMG submission 194513) | Populus trichocarpa ectomycorrhiza microbial communities from riparian zone in the Pacific Northwest, United States - 17_EM | ecosystem: Host-associated > Plants > Roots > Unclassified | place... | reverse complement strand
ATAATACTAAAAAGGCTTACTTATTAGAATACTATAAAGTAATAATAGAGCTATAGGAAGCATTCGTAAACCTTTTAAAAGTTGTACTATCCTTAACTACTAGAGGGAGTGCATTTAATATAAACTTCGTAGGAAAGTCCAAAGAGGATATCTCTATTACTACTAAGGTCTAAAAGGGAAGAGGAAACAGCTTATCTTATAGTTAAAAAAGGGCAGGGATAAATTTAACTAAAGAGACGTCTTTTAAGAAGTCGAAGAATCTAAAATGCCTAGTATGCGATATAAGGGGATATACCCTTCCTAACTATTAGTATTTATTTAAGTGTAAAAGGCCTAAAGGATTTAATGCCAAGGGTATACGTATAAAGAAGGTGCGTAAAAAGGTAGAGTATAATAAGGATCTAGCTACCTAAGTGGAACAACTTAAGCTTAAGGAATTAGATACTAATAAAGCCTAACAATAATAGGACGAGAGTTAGGAGATAGTTAAGAAGATTAAAGGAGAAGCTAATGTAATATTTTTAGAATTGTTTTATACCGGTTAAATCTATCTACTAAAGCTATTAACTATTCTTAACTTAGGAACTACTTTCTATATCTTTAATAACCTTGCTTATTTCTATAACTTTAGGAAAGCTCTAAAATATAAATATGTTATCGCCGGCAGCTTAGAAGTGCCTATACTAGGCTATAGTAACGTTACTATCTAAGTTACAAAACTAGATAAGAGTAAGGGAATCCTATATCTTAAAGACGTTGCCTTTTATATGGACTTTAACACTAATCTAGTGTTATTCTATCTACTTTAAAAATAAGGGTACTACTAGGACAATAAAGGGGATAATAATCTTCTAGTTTGGAAGGATAATATAATCTTATATTAAATAGAAGAACGTTATAAATAACAGACTATTAAGTACGTCCGACTAGGAAGTCTATTAGCGTTTAATATAAGCTAACTGCTACGCCGCTAACAAAAGCGTAGAGTATTGTTAAGAGACGTTTATCTAGACTTAAAAGGTAATATATAACTATAGTATTTGCGTCTAAGTTATCTAGGACCTATAAGCCTTTATTATTTAGGTATTAACGCCCTAGGAGTTAAGCTTTAAGGCCCTAAGATAATTGAGTATTAACACTACAGTCTTACTAAAATTAAGCGTTAGGTCTTACGAAGGTTCTTAAATTAGAATATTAATAAACCCTATCTTAACCTCTATATTAACTAGACTAACCTTAAGGAAGCGCATACTGGATTTATACAAGTTATACTTATCTATAATACCTTCTTAAAAAGATCCTTCCTATACTTTATAATAACGCATAGTAAGGAAAAGGAGACACTGTAAGTACTTAAAGATTTTATCTAGTGGATTCGTCTAAGGTATAACCTTAAAGTTAATACTATTAGATTAGATAACGAGCTAAAAAGAAGGAGAACTCTTAAATAGCTACGGACCTAAGGGATTATATTTAAGCCTTTAGCGTTATATACCTAAGTATAGAACAATACCGCCAAACGCTTAGGGGTGTAATTATTAAGAGAGTATATATAATAAGAATTGCTGCTAATCTACCATATAATTTATAGGACGAGATTGTTAACTATATAGTTTACCTTTAAGATTAAACGCTATAGGAAAGTAATAGATAGAATTGCTATATAAAAGGTTATATACCTTTCTAGCTAATAGTAGATTAAAAAGACCGTAACTAGCGCATCTAAAAGCCTACAGCTATAGGGCGTACGTAATAACGTTAAATGCCTAACTAAAGAAGAAAAGGCTAAGTAAGCTAGATCTGTAAGCCCATATTAACTACCTTATTAGCTATAACTCTACTAATATCTATAGGATCTGGATTTTATATAAGGGTATCGTTATCTCTATAAGGGACGTTATCTTTAATAAAAAGATATTCTTTAACGGTAAGCGAACGGATATCTTAAAGGATTTACACGCCGAATTAGATACGCTAATTAAGAAGATTTAACTCCCTAATACCTAGACTAAGAATAAGGTTCTTCTAGAAGATAATAAAGAAGTATTTAAACCATTAATTTAAGAGGAAGACGACGACGTTAATAATAAGCCAGTTTAAGCCTTTAATAAGTTAGCAGATCTTAAGCTTATAAGAGCTCTTAAAGATATATATTACATCAGCATTTTGTTGGGGTGCCAAGATCCTGGAGGCCTCCTAACAGGATTTTGATTTTCCTGATCGTCCTGATAGGCTCCTGGCAGGATCTTTGATTTCCTGATCGTCCTGTTAGGGTCCTGACAGGAAACTAGTAGAGTATTTGAGGGGGTATTTGAATTGGCTCGTGCATACGTAAGCGAGGAACATCAAAAATGACGGAAAATGCCGTTTGTGAGGAAAATCGTATATAAACAGCATTCTACTACATGCACTTGATTCTTATTGCCGTATATCAATTACATTCACTTAAATTACACCCTCTATATACTCATCGAACTCTACTTCCTCGTCATATTCCTTATTATCTAGCTCGTCCTCATCGACGTTAATTACCTCCTATATAGGCTAAGAGAGTAAAGCTATAAGAATGCATGCATCCTCCCACTCGTTAATAGCGTTATTAGCTACGTCCTTCTTCCGTATAAACTTAATAGAAGCCTTAGCTAAGGCGTTTTTAAGCTCTTTAATTTCCTAGTTTAACGCCATAGTACGATTTTACTGGTACTTCCTAATAGTTTTATCAAGCTTCTTCTCTGTAGCTTTATAGGCCCGTTTAGATGCACGCATTTCTCTAATAAATTCATCCTTTGCCTTTTAGAGTTGAGCCCTACTACTATGGGCGGCCTTCCTCTGTTTAAGGGCCTCCCTCTTAGCCTTATTAACCTCTCGTTTAATCTCCTTCTAGGCTATATAAAGCTCCTTAGCCTCTTATTTCTTGTGTTCTATTAAGGCCTTTACATCTAGAATTCTCTAGATCTCAGCGGTAGAAATATAGTGTAATTTTGTAAGTACTGAGTTCCGTACTGCCCTCTTCTTCTTAGCCTCTATAGAGGCAGTAGCAAGCTCCTTATTACGCTATTAAAGAAGCCTAATTTCCTCTAATTGGACCTGTATAGTAGCTAGGAGCTTCCTAGTAGCTAACTCTCAAATTTCCGGTGTTGTAGAGGGGTAAGAAATGGTTACTCGGTACCGTAATCTGTTGCTTATAGTAGAGGGTGTTCTAGGGTATATTGGCGACGAAAGGAGCTATGGAGGCTCTGCTGGATTTGGCGTAGGAGTAGTAGGTCTCCTAGTAACCTAAGCACTGCGTAGTGTGCATAGTATTCTCTTAGTATCTAGGGGGTAAATTCCGGCAGCTTTAAACGACTTTTTAATATACTCTAGAGTATATACTCTCTCTTGGATCTGCCCGTACATTTCTAGAAAGTAGGCATGTGTAATTCCAGTAATTCCCCTTAAAACATATTCATTAACCTTATTAGAATAGGCCTTTTTAAGAATACTGAAGAGGCACCAATCTAAAGGCTGAAGATGATGTGTAGAATGCGGAGGTAGGCAGAAAGGGATTATCTTTATGTCCTTACAGTATTAAATAAAGTCTAAGGAGAGGTGCGATATATAGCTATCTATTAAGAGAAGCCTCTAGCCGTATGGCTTACTGGCAGTCTTTTATTTTTTACAGATATCCGCCTAATAGTCCTCTCGGCGGGTATATATATTAAAATGCCTTATCTAATTAGATGCATGGCTTTAGTCGCTCCAGCTATTATTAGAGACTGCTATTTGATAGTCTGGCACCGATCTGAGAGCTTCTTGGGCCATATAGGTTGTAATAACCTTCCCTTTAAAAATAAAATAGGAAGGAATTGATTCGCTAGTGGCATTAATGGAGGCAATCTTGCTTGTCTATTCTCGATTACCTGGCGTAATAGGTTGTATAGAGGAACCACGTAGAACAACTTTCTTAGAGGCATGCGCGTACCCTATTTAATATCCAGTTTTATCTATATTTTAGCGATCAGGTGCCTTAATATGAAATTCTATATAGGTGGCCTCTAACTTATTAAAGAACCTCTTATATGCTAGTAAATTGTTATCTGCCGTAGCTCTCTCTATTTTAAGATAGCGAGTATATTAAACTTAAAAGGATTGATGGCGTTTTAAGTATAAATCCACCCATTGGACACTAAGGAATGCCTGGCTAGTATCCTAGCCGGTATCTTGGAGCTGCTTTTTGTATATATCTAGGGCAATCTCACGGATCTGGCTCTTCTTAAGAGGAAAGTAATGCTTTATAAGGATTGTACAGTATTTTTTAATAGCTGCTTCGAATTCCGGGCTTAACTTTTGCTAGAATTGATGTGCTTCCTTATAGGATTGACGTGTTCCGTTAATGCGCTTGAGAATAGTATCAGGATGGATCCTATACGATATTGCAGCCCTTGTAGGGGTTCCATAGTGCCCAGTTCAGTACGCAGTAATAGCTTCCTGTATAATAGTCTCCTTGGAAGGCCTATGACGTATAGGAGGCATAGGGTGTGTGTAAATTGAGGCTATACAGAGAGGTGGAAGCATTGAGATGGAAGCATTGAGGTGTTGAATTTTGATGTTCCTGTTTGTGGCAGAATCGCTATTCTAACCAATCAGAGCTCGGCGGTGAGCCTATGCACGAGCCAATTCAAATACCCCCTCAAATACTCTATTCCAAGATTACGTGGTAGGGCTAAGAGCACACCGAAGAAAGTATCTCCTGGAGTAGTGTCCATTAGATCAGCCACCGCTGTGCCGTGCTTTCCGGTGCCGGATGAGCGACACGATATTGAATACTGGAGAAATACTAGATCTTGAAGGAATATGTACAGATAGTGATAGATGACCTTAGCTAAATCTCGATCAATGCTGGGAAGGAATGAATGGAAGAGACTGGTGAAGCAGCAAGCATGGCTCCTAGTGAGAGTACTTCATGCTCTTATCCCTTGTAATGCCAGAATTCGTCCACACGTTATCAATAAGGTTCAGCCAATAAAATCAATACGACCAAAGCAGCCGTACTTAGAAATACGAGGTCGGTGATATCTATCACATATCGGGGGGGCTGATTTGGCGCGGTTACGACCCGGGTTAATACGAGGTTAGGGCCACCCCTACTGATAACGCGCCCGAACCTCGCACGAGGTCGCGCAGCGACCGCCCCCGAGTACCCTCGCACGTGATTTTGGGCGAAAAGGTACATAATTTAAGTTTAATCGGTACTTCTGAGCGGTCGCGTAATATTGCTCTAAATTTGCAACACCTAAACGCGTTCTATTCCTACATTAAGGCGTCTTAGTTACTATAGTGCAGTCCTATATTAAGACGTCTTGGTTACTGTAATATAGTCCCATATTAAGGCGTCTCGGTTAATACAGTGTAGTCCTATATTAAGGCGTTTTGGTTACTATAGTGCAGTTATATATTAAGGCGTCTTAGTCACAGCAGTACAGTTATATATTAAGGCTGAGCGAGGAAACGAAAAGAGACCTGTTTGAGCAGGTTTCGGCAATTGAAATAATTGCACTTTTCCCAGCCGGTGCCCTCTCCGTCAATGCTCGCCACAGACTACTCAAGGAACGTATCATGAGCCGGTCAGACCAAGTGCGAAAGAACAGGGAGGAGTCCAGATCCCTTTTCTCTGTGACTCACTTTGCTGCATTCCTTGCGAGTGCATATGAGCACTTCTCACAGAAGATAGATGAGCCGTTTGATTTTATCAAGGCTTCCAGGGTGGACAATCCGGTACCACGAGATCTGGATGAGCATTTGACAAATCTACTCAAGCATGTTAGGAATTCTGGAGATCTCATTGAGTTTGCAGCTCCTACTATAGCGTTTAGTCTCTTGCTGGATAGCTATCCTCCTAACTCTCATTGTAGGTCAAACAGCCGTAGTAGCATGCAAACATCTAACAAGTGGATAGTGTTCCCCCCGGAGCAAATATTCGAATCTCTATACAGAGATGCATTTCCGAAAGAGAGAGTAATCTCGTTCGCGGATTCTGAAGACGTCATTCTTCGGAGTGGCCTTATTAACCTGGTCCGTACGCATTTGAAAAGCTTCTTTGAGCAGTTAACACACAGTTCCATGGCAGTCGCGGAGATTCACCGCAGCAATATGAGTCGATTTGGAGATCATTGGCATAGTATCCGAAGCAGCAGCACCTGCCTTTGTTGTCTACGTCGAAGACCGCAGTACAGCCTGTGTTGTGGGTATATCATATGCGAGAACTGCGTCCTAGTTTTTGGAGATGTTGATGAAGACGACCCTTGGATGTATGAAATACATCACTGTTTGCTTTGTAAGGAGAAAATGCCCCAAGAGGCAACTATCAGAATCCATCCTCCTACTGCTGGGGTAGGAATTCTTTGCATTGACGGCGGTGGCGCGCGAGGTGCATTGCCACTTGGGATGATGAAACGTATACAGGATCGAATCGGTTTGCCTATTCCCTTCCAGAAGTTCTTCAAAGTTGCTTTTGGAATCAGTTCAGGTACGCTATTATCATTCATAGACAGTGATGTCAATGGACTGGATCTATTTCTGGATTGGTTAGGATATCCAAAATTCAAATGTAGATCCGGTTAAGAGTTTTGATTGGTTTGATTTGAATTGGATTTGAAGCCTTGATTATAACTGGATATCCAATAGATCCAGATCTACATGTAGGTGGTAAGATTTCGGGGTAGGCGAATGCCACCTGAGTGATCTAAGCCAATCGTTATACAATTGTAAACCGTTAATTAAGGCTTAATCTATTGTGTAGCAACTGATTTGATCCAATGCAGTTGATCAAGCTGAAGTTGTTGATCCAATGAAGATTGAGTTGAGGTTGTTGATTCTGATCGCGTCGTCCTTGTCGCGTCGTCCTCGTCGCATTGTCCTTGTCGCGTCGCCCTTATAATTGTCCTTATCGCACCACCTCTATTACTGCCCATCTTACTACCTTTATTATTCAATCCTCCTAATCCTACTAATCCTTCTAATTATATGGAGAGCTTTATTACTGCTGCCAGCCGAACAACGCGCGGAGGGGTAGTAGCCATGCATTAAGCAGGCTAAGGCTTTTACAAAAGGCGTTAATCCTGACATTAATAAGCTGTACAAGGAAGCTATTGCTAAGGCTACCGCTAAAGAGAATTGTAAGGTTACGGGCGAGGCAGATATACGGGCTAGTGGGCAGCAAGCCGAGCAGGAAGATAGGCAGGAAGACAGGTAGGAAGATATGCAGGAAGACGGGCAGGATGATGAGGATGATGTAGTTAAATATACAATCCTTGACGACTAATTTAAACCTCAACACCATGCCCAGACTCACGATAGTAATCTAAATATATAAAATCTATTTGGATTCTGGTTTATCTGGTTTATCCGGTTAAGATATCCGGTTAAGAGGCTTAATCCTATATTTGGATTGGATTTAAAGCGATTTTCGTATCCAATCCAGTCCATTGACATCACTGTTCATAGATTGAGCTAACTGACCATTCCAGGAGGTCTGATCGTGCTGGCAATGTTTGTTAACGGGCGGTCCATCGAAGAGTCCACCGAGACCTTTGAACGACTCGCGAAAATGGCCTTTAAGCGTCGAAAAGTGTTGAAAATTCCTATCTTTCGTAACTTGATTGAACTTATGATCTCGTACTTTACTGACGGACTTTACGCGCCTGAAAACATTGAAGCGGCGCTGAAACAGGTTTTTGGAGATGATAAGAGCACTCTAGATATCTCGCATGCGACATCTACGGGAACACGCATTGGTCTACCTGTAGCCACCGTTAATGGGATGCCATCTCGCCGCATCTTCACAAACTATAATGGAGTAGGAGAGCGCGAAAAGGGCCAAGGTACGTCTCATTCTGTCGATTTAGGTTGAATTTAGCCTATTACCCTATCCTTGTTCCTGTACCGGTTGTACTACTACCCCCGTTTCAATTACAGACCCCCCCCCCTTTCCTATTTCAGACACCTACCTCATGTATAAGTAGCTTCTTTTCTTTATAGTTTGAATAGACAGAGTCCTCATTCTTTACTTACTCATCGGTGCACGGACTACCGATCGACACATTCACAGGGTTGCAAATCAATCAACGAGGCTTCAATATTGAATTGAATTGATTGCCAAGACTCAATCAATTCAACCAACTGAGAGTCTACTGGCTTGGCAACTCAATCAATATGCAAGTCCCGATTGAATTGAGTTGATTGAAAATATTGAAAATTTTTTTATATAGGGGTGTTACTTAAGAGGATATAAGGCGATGCTCTAAACCTGAAATTTTATTAGTTCTTCTTACTAAAATAAGTTTACCCGAGCATCACCCGCTATCTCCACGTGATATTATCGCCATAGGCGGGAGAGTTTTCATCCGCTACCCGCGGGAAGAAGGAAAAGTACGGGCACGATAGAAACAGCATGCCAAGACTGGTAATAATTACTTATATATGCAGCAGGGGCTGCAGGGAGGGCAGTAGGAAGCGTTTTAGATGTTGCTTGGTATATGCCTAGGTAGGTCCTTCTACATTACCGCCACGCCAAGACTCGTAATAGTTGCTGACTACTAGTTGAATTCAGTTGAAATAGTTGCCAAGATCTCAATATTGAGTCAATCAATTCAATCAACTGAGCTTACAAAGCTTTCAATTCAACTAACTCGAGGCCTCAGTTGAGTTGAGTTGATTGATTTGCAGCCCTGCTCATTCATTCCATCCTTAAATTCGATGCATCGTCTAACCAGTGTAGAAGACCGCGTCATAAGGCCAGAAGACGGATCTGGAAGCATCCCCTTGTGGGAAATGTGAGTATGTTGAGATTAACACAAGGCAAGGCTGACGTGAGGTATAGAGCACGTTCTGCTTCTGCTGCACTTGGGTATATTGCCCCTTGCTTCGTGTATTCTGCCACTGACACTTGAGTTACAGATTCTTCCCTCCGAAACATATCCCTTCCGTCGGCACATTTCAAGATGCAGGGCCTTTTGTAAACGATCCGTTAATCTTAGCGCTCTCTGAGATGGCAGCGTTGCTTCCCTTGAATGAAAAACCTGACTTTGTCATCTCCTTAGGAACCGGCGAACCGCGCCATACTGACGTATCGGAGAACGTGTCTGACAATACGCGGCAGAAAAGCGTCCTACGGAGGCTAGGCGAGGTCTTCTGGGAGAAACTGCAGGACAAGCAGATTAGAGAAGCGATCCAGACCCGGGTAATTCCTCAGTGGTACCATCGCCTTGATGTTTCACTCGACGGTGCCGGGCCGAGACTAGACGATACGGCGAGTATTCCGATGTTGAAGGAATAAGCTGAAAGTGACGATTCAATCTCTGGCAGTGCTGTAATTGGTCTAGTTGGTTACAAATTTGAGCTCTGAGCAACCAATAGCCCACTTGAAGCTCCGAACCGGTTCGGGAACCGGTCTAACCGGTTCAACCAGATGATATTTAATATATTGTAAGGCTTCGCATGGTGTTGGGTTACAATTAACCGTCGACAACGATATATTTAACAATTACCCTTATCTTCCTCCTGGCTCTTGTCGTCCTCATCGTCCTTATCGTCCTTATCGTCCTTATCGTCCTTATCGCCCTTATCGCCCTTATAGCGCTCTTTTCGTTAACTACTAGAGCCCTAGCTGGCGCGCTTTTAAGAGACGGTAGGAGCCTTGCCCGTAGAACGACTACTACTTGCAAGGCTGCCTCTTCCTCTACGCAACGATCGACTGGTTAAAATAATAAAGCCCTCCATCGAATTGGCGATAGGTAGAAATAAGAGTAATAAGGATAAGGCAGTAAGGCGACGTGAGGAGGCGACGCGTAGAAACGCGACGCGTAGAAATAGGACGCATAGAAATGGGCGATGCACAAGCCCGACCCTTAAAATAGTATCCGGAAATAAGGTGGTAGATCTTGACAATTTAGTGGCTTCGGCTCGCGTGCGCTCTTACCCAAATTATCACCACCAAAGGCCTATACTAACTCTACTGGTTTAGCTGGTTACCCGGTTAATTAGAGGGCTTCAAAACCAACCAGCTGGAAGCCAATCAAAGCTCCGAACCGGTTGCGATTTTGGAGCTTTTCCAAGCAACCAACCAATAAGCGAACCAGACCAGTTACAGCACTGATCTCTGGACTAATAGACAACGCAGCACATTGCTTAATTGCCTCCTTGTTCTACTTTGAGCTGGACTCGATGAAGGGAAATTTGTATGCTCTGGACGCATCTTATGCTCCTTACCGGTTAATGATCCGGCATTCCGGAAGCTAATGGAACGGCTCTCAGCCGAATCAGCACAGTTTCTGCTAGACGATTGCCCCATTTGTACGGTTGATGATGCTTCCTGCTTGAGTAAAGATGGAAACTTTCGGGGGAGCATCGAGCTAAACACTGCCGGCAAGTTCGCCATTTCACTAAAGAGAGGATAGGCTGAGCCTTGGAATGTTAGCGGCTCACCGTTCTCCATAGAATCGCTGGTTGCGGCACAAGGTTTGAATGCTCCCTTCGGTAGGCCTGATCATCAAAAGAGGAAGGTTTCTGATGATTTTGATCTTCCAAGGACGAAGCGAAGGTGCCTTTAAACACTAACAAAGGAAGGTAGAATGTCATGTGTTTCAATGTGCTAGCCTTCGACGCTCCACATGAAACGGGCAAATTGTACATGTGCATCGGAGAATTTCTTAAGTTCATCTATTCATTCTTCAATGCGAAATTCGACCAATCGTCTTACGATGTCTTGTGACCTCGTAACTTGTTGGTCACCGAATTTGGAATCATGCTCGGAACGGGGGCTATGGTGTGTCGATTTCTAGGCTCAAAATGACGAGTTAAGTGACAATTTTACCTTGACCTAGTCGGTGGGACTGGCATACGTGCCTGCTTCGTGGAGAGTCTCCTTTCATGGCCTAATGGACTTCGCATCGCAACAACGCCATCAAGCTTGTGCCACTGTCGAAACTCATGAAAGGCTTTTATCCAATCCTTGGAATCCCACAGCAAAGCTAGGAAGTTATCGTCAGCCTTGGCGCAAATTCATGCAGGGCGGCCACGCCGGCCGATACATCCCAGGCGAAGCGATGACGAACCCGGTTAGTGCAGAACGGTTTGGGCTTATTCGACAACTGGCTAAGCCTCAAGAGCTGTAGCTAACAAGCCTGACCTCATTTGGCATAGCCAATGTTATTGCGTCAGGACGCTCCAGATTTCACTTGTCAAGTATTACACTTTTGATTCTCCAGCTTTCCATTTCCATCCCAAGGCCATAATTTCCGAGCTCGTTCTTCGGTGGCCTCCTCGTTGCCGTCCCTAAATTCATCCCTATTGCAGCTCATCCACTCCTCAAACGCGACTATATGCGCCTCTTCGGCCGCTTCAAACGCTTCGGCCGGACGCCAACCATCTCCGTTTGAGCCTAGTGAGTCTTGTAGCCACAATTTTAATCTCTGCTGGACCCCAAAGTCTTCATATTCCTTCTTGTGCTTCAACAATTCTTCCTGTGATGGCTGGTAAGCGCATTCACCGGGTAATCCAAGTTCTTTCCATTGTTGCATGAGCTCGAACAACTCTTGTCGTATAGCGGCAGCGCCCATGGACCATGAATTCGGCGCAAAACGGAGAAGCCTGAAATAATTCTCGTCGCTGACCTTGGCTGAAAAGAGCGCCGGACTCCAGGCGCGAAGACCGACTGCGAAAGTCTTTTGGCAAATTTCATCATCCTTTTCCTGCTTGGATTTCGACTCTGCGCTTTCCATATCTTCGAACATGCTCGGGATGAAACCTGCCCTTTGGGCATCGCGAACAGAGGAGTCAATCATATCTGGCTCTTCATTGGCGTAGCTGAAGGCGGGCTCGATACTGGTGGATTGCCAGTCTATGATTGCAGTGATTCGGGACGGGTCCTCTTCAGACACGAAAATGTTCCGGGCGTGGAGGTCAGGATGATAAAGTGTTGGGATCGAAGAATTGCGTACTTGGGGGGCGTTTGGTAGTTGATTGGTGACGATGCTTCGGCATATTTCTAGGAGCCGTAAGTGTTCCCTGACAGACCCATGATAAGCGAGTTCATTATCGCCAGCGTGTGGATTATCAGGCACCTGAGCGATGCCGGCATCAACAAGCGCTGAGCTGTATTCCTCGATATTTAACCCTGATAGTTGTCAGACTTCATTTCCGTGATCAAAATGCGGCTTACATGGGCCTCGGTTCGGTGGATTCCTGTTGTATGAGCGTGGTAATGACGGATCACAATCCCAAAAGCGTGTTCCAGTATGTGCGCCGATACAGAAATTTCCCCCCAGGCTAACTTTCCGCGAGGATTCTAAGGAAGTGTTCACAAAATAAATGCTTCCATACGCCGGAAACTCCAATTGAGTCATTTGCTGGATTATCTTGGTGAGGGCTTTGATACACAGCATATGCTGATGTGTATTCATTTTTGGCCAGACTGCATGGAGTTGGATGCCTTGTGCATGCTCCATTATGATATATTCGCAGCCAATCCTGCTCGTGTCATCGCTCCAGTCTCGGATCCTTGGTATTGGAATTGTCGTCTTTGCTCTTACTATTAACGAATCAGATTGGCCCTTCGCTCAAGCTGGGGCGCACTCACGGTACTCCATTGTTGCAACTTCCGAACTCACTGTGTAACGGCCAGGTCCGGCGATACTGAATGGTATTCGTGCAACAAGTCGCTCGCCATTGTCTAGAGAGAAGACAAACACGCGGTTAAATCCGCCTTCCTTTTTGTCGCAACGATTGATCCTCTGAGCTTTAGGACTCATTTCAATTACCCGCTTACAAAGGGCGTAGAAATTAAACTGCACATGCCGTACTTCGCGTCGAATTCGATCATGATGCAGCCAGCGTCCGTCAGTGTATTCGTAAGGATGTATGGCTGATGGTTTGTGAGGAACCGGCTTAAAACACCTGATGTTGACATACCTTCTTCTAAAAGGGGTGGAGCCAAGAGTGTGGAGGCGACGTTTGAAATTCGGGATGCGTGTGCCCTTGAAAACATGTGTAGCTTCGTTCCCGCCCTTTGACTTAGAAGTCCTTTAAGCATTGTTGATAAAGCTTTGAGAGTTCGCGTCATGGAAGGTAGACAGTGGACGTCGCCTTGATGCCCAATATTAGCCGCCACGTGGCGCACGTGCGCGCACAGGCAGCCGCCCACAAGCCTCTCACTAACCAAATCTGTACCGCCGGGACTGCACCTCCATGGTGGTGGAAATGCTTTACTGTGTACCTTGAATAAGCGCCTGCGGCTCGGAGATTCTCTCATTGGGCCTTACCAGGTTTGGAGGGATGAAGTCACAGCTGTTCCGAAGATTTCCAAGCTCAGACGCTAGGTCCGGCCAACTGCTTCAGTTCGCACTGCACGGACTTCAATCTGGTTTTCAACCAACGCCATCGAGCCCGACAGACAGACAGTTCCGAGTAGCTTAGGAACCATTTCGAAATGCAGCATGGGATCGAAACACGTCCTCGCCGCAAATATGAGCCAATCAACACAGGTGTGCAAGCGCCCGCGAAGGTACCAACTGAAAGCATGGACGAATTTGCTAGGCACCTTCTCTGTGCATCAGCATTTTAGGCTGGGCATGACTCATTGGAAGGCTGCCGTATTCTTCGCATACCGGCTGGAGCTCCTGCTCTAGCGGAATATGCCATGAACATATAAAGAGTGCTGCAGGAGCGGAGCGTCTTCATATTACATTACCACACTCAAAAAAACACCATTCTAGCTATCAGTTACCAGTCTTTCTAGTACAATTTCAATTACAGCTCAGGTAAAATTACTACCATCCTGCACAACGGCCTTCCTTCCTAAATGACTCTGTAGTAACACACCACCAAAATGTCCAAAGCTATCACGAATTTCTTCACTAAAACGAAGCAAAACTTCGACATGGCCAAGAAGTTTGGAGCAAACCTGACTGCGGGCAGCCGAATCGTGCCATCACGAACTTCTCAAAAAGATGCGGAGTACCAGCTCAGGATCGACGCCGGCGAAATTGTCAACGGCAAGCGCAATGTGTATTTGCAAGTCAACTCGCAGGCCAAGGCTACTGGACTGAAGGACTGGGTTCGCCGGAAGGGAACTCATGCCCAGGTTTCTAAGGGCACGTAATTACTAATATAATAGTTTATATAAATATATTTTATGTTTCATTTAAGAATAATATTACTAAAGTTATTAAAGTTATAAGTTAGGCTAAGAGTGTCTCGCTTAGGGGGGTGTCTCGCTTCCCAGTACTTAACGTTAACTTACCGCGCGTTACATTTTTTTCTAACCAATCAAAAGCAGGCTTGGCAGAGGTTTGAATTCTAGGACCCGAAAATATAGACCACTCGTACCTTGGGTCAACAAACATGTACATGATCACGGACTCCTGAAGCTTTGTAAAGCTGCCGAAATGGGTCTTATACATATCTCGAAAGATGAGTTTTCAAAAGCTGAAGATGGCAAGCTCTGGGTATCTGTCTATTCAGAAGAGCAAGGTGAAGGGAAGGCGGGAAAATGTGAGACAATTTACCAAGTCATGAAAACTAGCACCCGTCTTGAAATATTTGCTGGGGATGCCGTCACAATTAAAGCATAGAAAGTTGGACTACTTTCTCGTACATGGTCAATCAATATGTTTGAACTAATTCGATTAAATAGCTCTTGAGAGGTTTCCCGAGGTCCACGGACGACGCCATTACCATGAGCTAGACGTTATTCTTCGCATCTTTCTCGAGTTCTTCGAGCACACGATCTGATTCCGCCTCAAGATCGGCCGCCGTAGTATCAAATGTGGCGCTAGCCATATTGCACTAGGTTCTATTATAATAGTCTATTAAGTACTAGAAAAAGGGCAAAGTTTTTTTTTTTCTTAGAAAATCTATAAAATGCAATATATTATCTTATACTTTTAAAGTCTAACTCCGCACCCTATTTTATATTAAGGCGTACTAGGTATTTCTAGGCGCTAACTAAGCTATATATAGAATTTTACCAACTTTTCTAAGAAAGGGGCTTATCTTTAGTGGCAATGTTAAGATTTAGCCTAAGCGCGCGTGGCCTAGGCGGTCTAAGCCTGCTTAGACGTCGGACGGTTACTTTTCTAGTTTAAATATTTACTTCCTCCCCGGGTATTCTCTCCGCACGGTCCTCTTGCAGCCCATGGCATATACACCACCTCGTCAATTCCGGTTGTTAGCGCTTTTGATTAAGCCACCAACTAACACGAATTCAGTCTATCCGGCTTGGCAGCTGAATATCAGAAAGAGACTGCCGAATAACCTCACCTAATAGTCAATTTGAAGCTTTTTGACGTCTCTGCCAGCCGCATCGTGATTAGGTGTATTGGTGAACTCCACGCGGTAAGGAACCTAACTTAGGAAGTTTAACACGTCTTCTAGTTTCCTACCCCTCTTCTAAGCCGCCGACGCGTTATTTGTGATAATCCTTAACTTAGCCTCTATTATAACCTTCCTTAAGCCTCTATCACGACCTTCCTTAAGCCTCTGTTATAATAATTGCCAGCTCTTGCGTTTGAATGACCTTTCCGGCGGTAATTAGCTCAAAAATGGCTTGCTTTCGTCCTAGGTAACTTTATAGAAGTTAGAAATAGGCCCTTAGATGTATTAATTACGCTATTAAGACGGATATTAATGGTGGTGGTTACAAATAAGGTTTCTAGGTTTAGGTGAATATTAAGTCTTAGCGCGATTATAAGGGACTTTAGATAGCTCTATAGATTTAAGTATAAAGATATTTATCTACGCCTGTTATAAGTTAATACCATCCTTACTACTTTTTATACTAAATCAATATATTCCTATAACAAGTTCTAACTAAAATCTTTTAGATTCTATCCTTAAAGGTATCTACTATGCTATCTCCTAGGTACAATCCTTCCTATATAAAAGGAACTCTAGAATGTAACGGAACCTTATAGTAAGTACTATAGTAGGTTTGTTATTGGGCTAGGTGTATAGGTAATATATAAAGTTAACAACGTAATAATAACTAGTGGAGTGGTTGCCTAATAGATTAACTCTAATTATATTCTAAGAATTACTATAAGGAAGGAACTATCTAGGTAGGGACTAAGGTCCTTTAAATACACGACCGTACTCCTATAAAATCCTTTTTATATATAATATACGTAATATACATAATATACGTAACGTTCCTTTTATACCTTACGTTTCTTACGTATTACATTATATAACCTTAGTTACTATTCCTCGTTATATAGTTCTACCGGCTCTATTCTAGACTATACCTATATTAACTAACTAGCTTCTTCTAACTTCTCTCTAAGTAGTTATAATATTGTACTTAAAGCGTCCGTAATACTATCTCCCTCCTCTTTAGCTTCGTCCTTAAAGATCATTATTATCTCTAAGTTGTCTATTAGAGGCGTAATATCCATCTAATTAATTTAGTTAATATTGTTACTTATAATACCTTTTAAGGTTTCTAAACCTCCTTTATCCTTATAGGTGCAGCGTTATACTTACATTATTGCTTTAATACTATTACTAGGTAAAATTATGCTATCTCTATATTCTCGTTGTATATAAGAGGGGTTAGTTTATATTATATTAGCAAGTCCTTTATCTTAGCAACCCTCTTTTTATTTAAAGTGCACTAAATTAAACGTTTAATCGTCTTGCGATATTCGTTTTATTTCTAACACTAAGTATACACATCCTATAACTCTTAATAGTTATTAAGTTCCCTAAGTAATTTATTATAGGGTCTTATATTTAATCTGCTACTATAAAGCTTAATAGTAAGCTCTTAAGCGCTTTAGATAAACTACATCGTTTATAAAAAGTGGAGTAAGAGGCTGCGGCTACTTAACAGCGTGCCCTTAAAGTTCGTCTTTCTACTTCTACCCATCTTCTTTATCTTAAGAAGGTTTATAAGAAGGTTTATTTTAAGGAGTAGAAACTTATAGAATAAGGTTTATAGGAACTTAATAATAAAAAAACGGATTCTCTTCTAATAGTGTAGGAAATAACTCTAAGTAATTTAGCAATCGTTCTTCCTAGGTCCCCCTTAAGTAACTTATTCTTTAGTAATTCTTCTTTAATATTACCTAACCTATTCTCTTCCAATACCCCTATACCTTTCCTATAGCATTCTTTAAATTTTCTAGTAGCTCCTAGGTAGTCTTATTATAGCCTATCCACTTAACCTTATATTATATTTTATTATTAACGTCCTTATAACTAACGATCTTTAAAACTTACTATTTATCTTCTTCTTATCCTCTATACGTGTCTGCCTTATAAACTAGTAGCTTAACTTTTCCGTATACTAGCTTTAGTATAGCAATATGCTATATAGGGTAGATCTTTATCTTAGCTAGTAGGTTTAACTTAAACGTAACTGGTAAAATCCTTTAACTAATTTTAAAAGGTCCTAGTCTAACATAGTCTAACTTCTTACTTAGTTGTCGACTCTTAAAATTTTTATATAGTAGCTATACTTTATCTCCCTTCTTAAGATCTGGTCCCTTAGATCTCTTAGCATTATAGTATTTCTTTATTCTTTACTATACTACCTTAGCTATTTCTATAAGGTTTTTATAAAGATTTATTAGTGTCTCCATTCTTTACTTAGCTATACTACTTATCTTCTTTGCTTAACGTGGCGATAATAATGTTCTTAGCTTATATCCATAATTCGCCTTAAATGGTGACGTACCTATTCCTTCTTATAGTGTTGTATTATATATAAACTGTGTAACTGGTAATAATAATACCTAATTATTCTGTGTGTAATTAATATAGTGCCTTAAATACTGCTCTAGTGTCTAATTTAATCTTTTCGTTTAACCGTCTGTTTGTAGATAATATGCGGTAGAAGTTACTGCTTAAACTTCTTATTCCGCTAAGAATACCTCCTAGAATGCTGCTATAAATCTTAGATCTCTGTTTAATATAATCTTACTTAGTGCTCTATATCTTATAAATACTTCTTTAATATAGATCCTAGCGATATCTTTTACTAATATTTCTTCTATATACGCTATAAAGTATCCCCACTTTGTAAGCTTGTCTACTATTACTAAGATTATGTTATAATCTTGTCCGGTAATAGGATCTCTTAATTTTAGTAACTTAATAATAAAATCCTATAATATGACCTCCTATAGTCTCTCTAGTATTTTAATAGGTTGTAGCCCTCTATATAGCTTATGCCTTATTAGTTTATTCCTCTAGTAATCTAGACACTTTTTAGTAACCTTTTTAGCTATCCTTTAGATTCCGTCAATAATATACTCCTCTTAGAGTCTTAATACTAAGCCTGTGGCTCTATTATGTCCTTAAGTTAATCCCTTATAAAAGTCCTCTATAAAGTACTTTGCTATGCTTTTTAGGATATACTTTACTTCTTAATTTTCATATATATCCGTTTGTAGATCTTTTAGTTATACTTTTAGAATTCTTTATACCTAAAAGCTTTCTAGTATCTCGTAGACTTTCTCTAACTTATCCTCTTAAGTTGCTGCGATCTTTAGATAATTATACCTAATTAATCCATCTATATCTTTTCGCAGTAAAGCCCCTAATGGCTTTTCCTTATTTTATAGTTTAGCTTTTCTGCTTAACGCATCTGCTCTTGTATTGTCTATACCCTTAGTATACTAAATCTTAAAATGGTAATCTATAAGCGTTTCTGCCTATCTAACCTATCTTTAGTTAAGTTCCTTTATTATTAGAAATCCTATTAGGTTCTTATAATCCGTCTTAACTATAAATAGTTTTTCTATACCTTGTAAGAATGCTCTCTATTTCTTTAATGCTATAACTATACCTAATAACTCCTTGTTGTAGATATTATAGTTTAACTCTAGTAGTGTTATCTTCTGACTATAGTATGCCACTGGATGCTATCTATCTTTATATCTCTATATAAAGCATACTCCTAGTATAAAGTCTAATATATTTATTTTAACGACTATCTTTAGTCCTAGTTAATAGATTTTGAGGATTAGTTCCTAGGTAAATAACTCCTTAAGTTCTTTAAATAACTTTTTTTGTTCCTTAACCTATACCTATAGTTCCTCTTTCTTTATTAATTAAGTAAACGGCTTAATGTTCTTTAACTATTGTGCTATAAACCTCCTATAGTAATTACAAAACCCTAGAAACAATCTTAACTACGTAACGTTCTCTAGTTCTTACCAATTTACTATAGCTTTAATCTTCTTTGGGTCTATGCTTAACCTATCTAGTTTAATAATAAATTTAATGAAATTGGTCTTCCTTATAAAGAACTCGTATTTCTTAATTACTATTAGCATCTATTCTTCTTGTAGTCTTTTTAAAACCCATTTAACGTGTTTCTTGTATTCTTCCTTAATTATTAAGTAAATAATAATATCGTTGAGATATACCATAATAAACTCATTTAAGTGTTCTTCTAACACGTTATTAATTCGCTTCTAGAACGTTACTAGTGCGTTTATAAGTCTGAATTATATAACTAATAGTTTATATAGTCCTTCTTTTAACCTAAAGGCTGCCTTCTATTTGTCGCCTTCCTTAATTCTAATTTAATAGTACGCCTATCTTAGATCTATCTTTATAAAGATTTGCGCGTTGCCTATCCTATCTTAGATTTCGCTAATTAAGGGTAAAGGATACCTATCCTTTCTAGTAATGCTGTTTAACTATCTATAGTTAATGTATAGCCTTAGCTTGCCATTTTTCTTTAGTACAAACAGTACTGGATAACCCGCTAATAATTATGATAGTCTAATGTATCCCTTTTATAAGTTCTCCTAGATAAACTCTTTTAATACTTTACCTTCTTCTTTAGTAAGCTTATAGATTAGAAAGAACCTTAGACTTATTCCTAGTTCCAATTCTATCTTATAGTCCTATGCTGCATATTTTAATAGCTTTTTACTTTCTGGTAACCATAATTTCTTGCCGTACTTATGGTATCTCTTTAGTATATGGCTTAGCCCTTTTTCTGTTTCTTTGTAGGTTGCTCCTACTTAATACTATACTAACTTGGCTTGTTATTGCATCTTGCGGCGTTAAGTATCCTTAATATTGACTTAACCCGTAATTTAATTGATCTTTAGATTATATTCCTGTAACTAAGGCATTCCTAATACTGCCTTATTATTCCCTAATAGTAATATATTAAAAGACATCTTAATTTATCTTCCTTTAATAGTTAACTAAATAGGTCCTGTTTTAAGATTAATAATGCCTCCTCCGTAGGCTATTAGATCTCCTAAAATTATTACTAATAGGTAAGGATGCTCCTTTTTCCTATGTGGTAATCCCATTCTTTTAACTGCTGCTAGCAAGATATGGTTCCTTATTGCTCCACTATCTATTAATGCCTTAAACTATTAATCTTGCTACTTAACTCGTAAATTTAAATATCGTTCTTAAATTCCTTTAAGGGTTTAAGGCTCTACTACTGGTTCCCTCTAGTCCTATAGGCCTCTACTTTTCCCAACTAATGGCTGCTTAATCCTGTTTATACTTAGTCTAACTTAGGCTAATACTTAGTTCGCTTTTTATCTTTAATATACTATAGATAGGTATTCTCTAGATATTCCCACCATTATCGTCTATTTAGGCATTCTTCCGTAAGGAATCTTCCTGGTTAAAGTGTTAAGTCCCCTTATTCTTAAACTTCTGTAGGATACTAACTATGTATATACTTAGCATTCCTAAACCGTTTCTTATCTGGTGCCCAATATATTCTTATAGGGTATTTTTAGTTCTTTTCTTTTGGGTTTTTATGTATATCGTATATATTATCTACGTATGTAATCTATACCAATATATAGTGCGCTAGGTGTCTCGGGTTAACTCTTAACTTATCTTTATCTTTAAGTTTAAACCTCTATCGCGCCGATCTAAACGTTGCTGTCTTATTTACTAGTACTAATATTTATATTATCTCTTTTTAGTCTACAGCTTATTTCTTTAGATCCTTTAACGTTATAATTAAGGCTCCTTTAATGTAACTTATCTATCTTTTAGACATTGCCTGATTTGGTATAACCTTTTCGTCTAACTATATATAAAAGTCTTTTTACTTATTATTGTGTTGTTGCCTAAACTATTTTCGGTATAGCTTACTAAGTGTATACAATCTGTCCGTAAGGAAGTATCTTTTTATTACTGCTTTATAACAGCCTTTTATGTGTCGTTCTTGGAACCTAGTTAGAATCCCTAGATTCTCCTCTTTTTTTAGTTTTATAAGCCACTTAGCTCTAGGTGTACCTGCCTTTAGCCTATTAGTAACCTTCTATATAGGTGTCTTTTTCCTAAAGCGATCTGGCATTCTTAGCTCTATAGATTACTTTTACTATATAAAGATTCGTCTTCTAAATTCTTCTATACTTTCTTATAGTTATCGTCTTTCTAATAGATCCTTAACATCCTCGTACTTTTTAACTAACGTATTAACTTTTTAATCTTTAGGCTAAATACTTTATTTACCTAGAATAATTAACTTTAAGCTTGCTTCTAACTTAAGTTTAGCTCCCGCCTTAGTCTAACTAGGCGTCTATGGTGTTCTTATTTTGTCTTAAAAGTCTTAAATCTCATCTATTTCGTCTTAAAAGTTTAATGCCTATGGGAAACTCTATCCCTCGCTTATTCGTATGTCTTTAAACTAAGCTGCTACCCTACTTTATCGGTTTCTGTCCGTTGTGGGTCCTTAGGTTATCCTCATCCTAGTTTTAGAATCTTAGATCTCTTTTATCTCGTCTTAAGAATCTTAAGCCTTTAGCTTTTTGCCTTTATTGAGTGGTAAGCTAGCACTAGTAGTTGTCTACTTACTTAATCTCTTTTAGATACTACTCCTACCGTCTTATAAAGTAATAGATGCCGTATCTAACGGTGTTATAATACCTATTACTAAACCTTACTCTATGGCGGTCTTAGTCTCTACTTCTATTGCGTTATTAAGGTTTAGATACCCCTAGTTAGTTCCTTTACTATCCTCGTCGCTATTAATTAATAAGTACTCTGACTCCATTGTCATTATTGCTAATTATTATCCGCATGTTATTGTGATATCTTAATCTAGCTTATAGAGTTAATCTTATTCTTTATCTAACTCTCTGGTTCCTTTAAGTTCTCTTAACTCTAGCTCTTATGGCTAATAGCTTGCACCGTACTTGGCGTCTTTATAAATTTAGCATACGTTATTATAACAAAACGTAAAACTTCTAATTAAACATTCTTTTGTTCCTCGCAGTATACTATCGTCCCTTTATATATATATATCTTCTACTAGTTAGGTTCCCTTTATTACATAGTAATTCTAACTATCTTTATAATCCCTTACGAAATAACCCTGTTTTTTGTAATTTATATAAGCTCCGTCTTTAAACTATTAACTTTGCTATAGAGTCTACCTAAACGTCTTCTGCTAATAAGATCCCTGGTTTGGCCTCTGCTCCTTAGTCCTATAATTACTAGATCCTTAACCTCTAGGTTTCTATAGTTTCTTACTCCATCTCTTATGGGCTTCTTTAGTACCACTTAGGTCCATTAGCTCTGCGCCATACTATAGTTTCTAACTTAGCTTTTATTGTTGCGTGCTCTGCGCCTTATATAACTATAAAACTCTATCCTAACCTCTCTTAGTCTATTCCCTTTAGAAGATCCTATTGTTAATCTTTATTGCTTAATCTATTAATTCCCTTAGGGTATCCATATCTTCTATTAGAATAATTACATCCTAGACTTTAGCCTTAAGTCCCTATTTATACTGTGCTATAAGCGCCCTATTATTCCACTTAACTTATATAGCTAGCGTTTAGAACTATATTATATACTTGATTACTAAGGTTCGTTACGTAATATCTTAGAGTTTTCTTTCTACTGTGGTTACTGCCTCTGGGTCTCCGAATATTTATATAAGTCACTCTATAAATCCCTTCTAACTTAAGAATATAAACCGCACCTCCTAATTAGTGGTTATTATTCCATTTATCTATATTTCTATAAAGTAAGGCTTAAACCATTTAAGTGCTCTTCCTAATAAGAATAATCC